>Ga0115566_10000027_pt1 | contig 117323 bp, 91 predicted proteins | sample COGITO_mtgs_1204_3_FD_87173 | JGI IMG/M metagenome (GOLD analysis project Ga0115566, IMG submission 87173) | Pelagic marine microbial communities from North Sea - COGITO_mtgs_120405 | ecosystem: Environmental > Aquatic > Marine > Epipelagic | place: Germany:Helgoland, sampling site Kabeltonne...
ACGGCATCGTTGACCGCGAACTCAATCAAGACCGTATCCGGCTTGTGCTGCAGCACCTTCTTCTCAAGCGCGCCAACGCCCCATGCGGAGTTCGCACCACCCTGCGCACCGTTGATCACATTCTCCCGGTCCGGGTAGTGCTGCTCGAGAACCGTGGCGAGTTGCGGTACCCAGGCCCCGATCTTGGTCAAACTGGTGCCAAACGTCACGAGGGTCTGCTTCTTGCCAGCTTCAAGATTCTGGACGAGCTGGCTTTTCTGCACGAACCGAAGCTCTGCAATCTGCACCGAGTTGGCGGTCTTCATGTCTCGGACTGCGGAAATATTGAGGCGGTAGATTCGGTAGGCCGTCTTGTTGGCAAAACTGAAATTGCGCATCTCGAGCCGCTGCGACCACAGTTCACCGGTTTTGCTGTCCAGGGTCGTCCAAGTCTTGCCGTCATTCGAACCCAGCAGTTGCCAGTCTTGCGGATCCCGTTCCTGGCCATCGTTCGCTGAGGTGATGGCATAGCCGGTGACGACTGCTCCGGGCTTCGGGTAGCGGGACTGAATCCAACTGCCGGCTGGCGAGAAGTCGAGCCATTTGGTTTTCGGATCCCCGTCGAAAGCAGCGTCCGCGGTCTCCCATGGGGCATTTTCGCCCTTGGCGCTTGCCGGGCTGACCGTGAGCGCCGTGCGCCACTTGTCCGTTCGGAATTGGTTCAGCGCTGGCAGCTTGGCCTCGGGCACATTGAGTGCCAAGATCGCGGCACGGAGATTGCGCATCGCCAGCGCGTAGGGCGTCTCTTCGACCGGCTGCGCAATGGTTGCCTGGGCTGCTTCAATGACGTCATCCAGCGTGGCGGTATCAAGGCTTGCGGACAGCGCATGGGTTCGTGCCGCGAGCCCGGTTTTGATCAGGGCCACCAGCCCCGGACGGTAGGCAAAGCCGTCGCTGATGAATTCCGTGCCTTTGGCCCAGATATCACTGCCTGGAGCCATGCGCGGCTGCAGCAGTTCTGAGCTGACCATGAAGCCGTTCGCGTCGCGCAGATAGAGGATGCCATGCGTCATGCCCGGGGGGGCGATCGCCTCGGCACCGGCAGGACGAACCGTAGCCGGCGCGGCAAACCATTCTTCATAATGCTTGCTCGGCCGAAGCTCATCACTGCCGTTCGTGGTATAGATCAGCCGGGCCTCCACGATCTTGGCTTTCTTGGGCCCGGTTTCCACGCGCATCTCGAGGCGGTCGCCGGTGCTGCCGATCTCGAGAACCGCAGGGACTTGCTCAGTTCCGGCCAGCGGGGTGTCGGTCAGCTGGGCGTTCTTATACGGCAGCGGAGCCTGATGCTTCTCTAACCAGGCGTTCAGTTCCCGGAGCAATTCGCTGCGTTTCTCCGGCTTCGCATCCGCCAGATTATGCTGCTCACTAAGGTCGCTATCGCTGCCATCGGCGTTGTAGAGTTGGTAGAGCTGGACCTCCGGCAGGCCGTTCATTTCGGGCACATGATTCATGATCAACTTCCAGTTCCCTTTGCGAATGACGCTGCTGCCAATATGCTCAATCGGAAATGCGTAGCACATGGAGTCGCGCACGCGGCCGTCGGCAAACCGTGCCTGATCGTCCTGCCCAAGCATCACCGGCAGGACATTGCAGCCGTCGATATCTAGCTTTCTTTGGGGCTGCTCGCCAGCCATTGCCAGGTAGGTGGGGAGCATGTCAATGAGGTTGATCGGTGTATGGTTGGCGCTATCTGCTTTGATCCCTGGTCCCTGAATGATAAACGGAATGCGCAGGCCGCCCTCGAACACGGACTTCTTGCCGTTGCGCAGTGGCCGGTTGTCAGCTACTGCTTCCATCCCGGTCGAGCTGCTACCGTGCGTGGCACCGCCGTTATCGGAGCTGACCATGATATAGGTATTGTCGATCAGCTTGTGTCCGGGATTGCGCGGATCATCGTTGGTTTCCAGAAAGGTCAAAATCTTGCCAACTTGCCAGTCCAAGCTATCAATCATCGCAGCGTAATACGGATTCACCTGGCCTTTCTGCTTGTCCGTGACTCTGCCTGGGTCGGTCGGAAACGGAAACCCCATCTTCTTGCAGTAATATGCCAGGCGTTTGCGATCGCGAGTCCCGATTGGCCCATGCACAAAGGACGGGCAGAAGTTCAAAAAGAACGGCTTCCCGTTATCGTGGATCTTGTTCATCCAGCGCACAGAAAGATCCACCACGCTATCGAATGGACGATCATCAGCATCCAGCGAATAAGGCACCTCCGGATCATGACTGCTGGGGAAGTTCGCCAGCCGGTGCGGCTTGAGCGGGGCCCAAATTCCCTGATAGTCCGCTCGCTTTCTGTCTGTCGGATCCCATAGCTCGGGGTCGTTATACGGGCTGCCGGGCTTGGTCGTCCAGCTGAAATCAAACCCGTAGTCCAGTGGGCCGGGAAAGCCGTGATTGGCTCCGCCAAAGTGAAACTTCTGAATATGCCCCGTCGTGTATCCAGCATCCTTCAGCACCTGTGCAATCGTCGGCGTCTCCAGCGACAGCCGTCCCGAGTAGGCCGGGTCGATATATTTGTGTGAGCCAGTGCGGGCTCGGGTGGGCCAGCCGCCGAGGACATGCAGCACTCCCGTCTTCAACGTCGACTGTCCCGCCATATAGGCAGCCCGCGACGGTGCGCAGGTCGGAGCTGGTGAGTATGCCCGCATGAAACGCATGCCGTTCTTGGCGATGCGGTCGATGTTCGGTGTTTCGAACATCGACTCGGTGCCATGCACCGCCCGGTAGTTCGCCGCCACGTCCAGCCAGCCCAAGTCGTCGGTCAAGACGTGGACGATATTCGGCTTGGGCGCAGCCTGTGCACGCGCCAGCCCCCCAAACACGCCCCAAAAAACAGCCGCCGCAAATAGCAGGACCCTTCCTTCCTTCTTAAACATCATCATTTCCTCTCTTCCTATTCGTGAGGTATGGGTAGAATGCGGACAACGCATCCCGCGCTGTTTGTCGTCGTGACGAATAGGCGAGGCCTGCCAAAACACAACAGAACAGAATGCATCAATGCCAGCTGCAATGCACATCATTCTGGACGACCGCTACGGCCAAGCGGCCTGAATGTGGCAATTAAAAGTTTCGTGCTGGCTGTTGGATATTCAGATTTTTCTGTGTCATCAGCTAAAGACCGGAGTCTCTACGCGGCATGATGAGGCAATGATCTCCTCGTCACTTTCAGGGACTTCGTAGTCTTTCCGCAATTGCTCCAGCGTGGCATGCAGCTCTTGGCGCACGGCTGCGCATCGCGGATCCTCGTACAGATTCACCAGTTCGTCCGGATCACTGACAAGGTCGTACAACTCCCAGAATTCCCGGACGCCATAGAAGAAGCGAACCAGCTTATGAGTCTCGGTGCGTACGCCATAATGGCTGGGCAGCCGCCAGCTATTCCCGTAGTACTGATAGTACAGCGCCTCCCGCCAATTAGCAGGCGTCTCTCCCTGAAGCAGCGGTACCAAGGAACGGCCCTGCATTGCAGGGGGCGCATCCAACCCGGCAATCTCGAGAAAGGTCTGGGCAAAATCGATGTTCTGCGTCAGATCCGCATTCACCGTGCCCGGCGCGGTCACGCCTGGCCAGCGCACCAGAAACGGCATTCTCATCGAGATCTCGTAGATATAGCGCTTGTCATACCAGCCAAAGTCGCCCACGTAAAAGCCTTGATCGGATGCATAGATTACCACCGTGTTCTCGCGCAAACCAGCGTCATCGAGATAATCCAGCAGCCGCCCGATCGCATCATCCAGCGAAGCAACTGTCAGGTAGTAGTTCCGGGCCAGGCGTTGAAAGCGCCAGCGGATGTCCTCCGCCCGGCTCAAGGTTCCGGCCTCGCGCCGCGTCAGGTAGTCTTGATTCTCCTGCTCGTACACGCTCTTCCACGTAGCCAGCGTTTCATCGTCCAGATCGTCTGGCGGCGTCAGCATCAGGTGATGCTTATCCGTGGTCGTCAGCAGCGAGTTGGCCGAGTCCTTCGATGGCGTGCCCTCGCCCCGGCCGGTAAAATCCTCCGCCATCGTCGCAGGTTCCGGGATCGCCAAGTCGTCGTAGTGATCGCCATACCGGTCCAGGCGTGGCAGCCACGGGCCATGAGGCGATTTGTGATGCGAAAAGAGGATAAACGGTTCATCGGGATCGCGCCGTTCCAGCCAATCGATACTGAGATCTGTGACGATATCGGCCGCATAGCCCTGATGATGCACTGGCTCGCGCCCAGCACTGCGGATGAAGTGGGGATTGTAGTACGTCCCCTGGCCGCAGTCGGCGGTCATTGCCTCCCATTCATCGAAGCCCGTAGGTTCCGAAGCCATGTGCCACTTGCCAAAGAAGCCCGTCTGGTACCCGGCCTGCTGCAGCAATTCCTGCACAGCCCCGCGAGCAGGATCAAACGCATACCACGGCGCCAGCTGCAGCACCCCATTCTTGTGGCTATGCGTGCCGCTGAACACCGTCGCCCGGCTCGGCGTACAAATCGAGTTTGCGCAGAACGTCCGGTCAAAGCGCATGCCTTCGTCGGCAATCCGGTCAATGTTCGGCGTCTGCCAGCGGTTCTCCTCATAGGCACTGATGCCGCCTACGTTGTGATCATCCGAGAAAATAAAGAGGATATTTGGACGCATTGCTGTCATCAAACGTAGCCTAAGCGGGGTCAGTCATTTGGGGCGACAGTCCAGAATCCGTTCGGCCGCGTCACACTGCCAGCCGGGCCGATCACCTCCGCCGACTGCGGCTCGTGGCTCGAAAGATGCCCATCGACAAACAGATAGTTAAGCTGGCTTCCCGGGTGTAACTCCAACGTGTAATTGGTCGTATCCCCTCGAATCTGGACGGCGTTTCCCTGCGGATCCGTCTGCACCAGCGGATTCGACACCACTCTATTCCCGCCCTGCGGCATGTTGAATAGCGGGCAATCCGCATCATGCTCCGTCAATAAAATCGTATCAGTCGGCGCCTCCACACTTGAGGTGCGATGTTGCTTGGGAATATCCGGGAAACGCCGCAATCCACCAATCACACTGGGCAGGTTACCCGTATTGCTGTAGGGCATCACGTAGGTCTGGCTTGGATAGTTCATACTTGGCACCAGGTCGCTGGCCTGCGCGGCCGGGCAGCGGAATAGCGGGTTGCCCTGCTCCACGGTCCAGTAGCCCAGTCGCTGATCACTCGCCGACATCTCACCACCCCCGGCGTACTCATAGATCAAGTCTGACCATGAGAGATAGGAGCCGCCTCCGTACGACAGGCCGGCCCACGGATAAAGATCATCGCTGTCTGCCACGTACATATGCGTCGCCAGTCCGAGTTGTCGCAGGTTATTCGTGCATCCTGCCCGGCGCGCCACCCGCCTAGACTCTGACAGCGACGGTAACAGCAGGCTCGCCAAAATCGCAATGATGACGATCACAACCAGCAATTCGATTAAGGTAAAGCGACCTCTCGCGGCCCCGCCCGAAGCCAGACCGCCTAATCCCCCTGAATCTGCGCTGCCAACTCTTCTCATCATCCCCTTATCCACTACGCCCGTCCGCCCAAAACCTACTGCTGCGCACACAAAAGATACCTCTCGGTAGGCAGCCTGCAATTATTAAGATGCATCACTCATGCTATGATCATGCATCATTCTGAATCGTAACGAATCGCGAACAGTCGCAGGCAGCTCTGTGTGGTGTGGCGGCCTATTTCCCCAAGTCTTCTTCCTGCCCCGGGGGCACCACCAGTTCGATCCGCTGCAAGGCGGCGTGGCCCTCCTCTGTGCTCAGGTCGACCTTGGCCTTCGTCTTCGTCTCGACCAGGGAGATCGAAGGCGTGACCGCGTTGCCCCAGTGCATCTTCTTGCCGCCTGGGCGACAGTTCTTTCTGTCGCGTTAAGTTCGGTGACGCTGGAAAGGATTAGGCAATTATGTCAGCCATTGGCGCATTGATGTTTTTGGTGGCGCTAGGCTCGCTTTGCCTGAGTATCCGGGGGGGAACCAGCGACGGTCAATCCTCTGCGGCCTTGATCGGGCTGATTTCAGTCATTCGCCAGATAGCGGCAGGAAAGCCAGAGCAGGAGGCTCCCCCAGCTACTCCTGATACTCCGAGCTCACCGTAAGGTTTCCGCTGATCAGGTTCATGAACCACGCCGTCGTCCCCGCCGGGAGCAGCGCGCTGGCGTGCCATTGACCGTCGGCCTGGCTTAATGCAGCGGTTGTTTCGAGCCAGCGGCGGGTCCCAGTGAAGCCGACGTCGATCGTTGAAACCAATACCGCCCGGTCAAAGGCACGGTCTGACGTGAACGAGGCCGTGGCGTAGCCGGCCACAACTCCAGCGGCTAGCTGCTGACACCAGGGCTCGCCAGTGGCCACGACGCTTTGGGCGAACGCGTAGCTGTCAGATGGCTTCCAGCCCGCGCCGTGCCCATGTCCCATGCCGGGAATCAGCGATACCTGGTGCGGCCCCGCAGTGCCACGATAACTGGCGGAAAAACTATCCATCGGGAAGTGCACGTCTCCCGGCCACGACAGCCATAGTGCGGGCATGCTCGCGCGAGCTAATCGGAGCCGGGGATCCCAGAGCAGCTGATAAAGCTCGTTATTGCCCAAATTGCGGCCGTACTGATTGCCCGCGGTTGCCAACTCGCCACAGCCGTAAACAGGGATCGCGAAGGCAAAGCGCGGGTCGAGCCCCATTACGGTGGCGGTAATCACGCCACCCCAGGAAATGCCCATGATCCCAACGTGCTCGGAATCGACTTCCGGTTGCGAGCGAAGCAGTGAGTTTGCCAGGATCGTATCCGCGACCGCGTGGTACATCCACTGGTCGGCGATCGGCTCCTCAAGGTCATGGTAGATTCCCTGTCGTTCGGGACCCGCCCATGCATGGCGTATCCAGCCAGTGCCAGTTGCCGGTTCGCCTCCCTCAGCACGTTGGTCGGTCTGCCCCTCGACGGCAATGCTAAGCGCGGCAAAGCCAGCCTCGGTCCAGCGCGCCACCCAATCCACAAAGGCTGTACCGCCGCCGCCATGCACGAGGACGATTCCGGGCACCGGCTCAGTCAGATCCTGCGGCAGACCGAGCCAGCCAAAAACCCGAGTGGGCGTCCCGTCCCATGGCAAACCATCATAGTAGATGGCCCGCAGGGCTGAATCTCCTTCACTGGCCCGTACTGTGGGCGCAGCGGTTAGGCCAGCGAGTGCCTCCACCTGTCGGCGCTCGGCCTGATACACATCGGGCTGGTAGTACCAATAGCCTACGCCTGGCTGCAGTTCGCTGGTTTCGGCGCGAAATTGCCCTGTGCCTGCGTCATATGCCCATGCCATCTGGCCGGGGGCCAGCTGCTCGCCAGCAGCCCCAGCGGTGCCGATCAGGTTCCAACCGCACTCGAGCGATGCACGCGTGCCAGTTGCCGACCAGCCAGTCAGGCGTGCCTGCAGCGGACGTCGGAGAAACCCCCAGCAGCCGTCGCCTGGCTGTAGGCGGTTGCTGGCGACAAAGCCGCCGTTTCGGTAGCCTACCCAGTCGTCCGCCCCCAGCGCAGCAGGGAGACACTCGCGCAGTGGCTGAAACGGAAAGAACGGCACAGCTATGAGATTCCAGCCGCGTGCCAGCGAGAGATCGAGCCAGGGAACATTGCTATAGAGCTGCAGGTACACGGTCTCGCCTTGGTCGGTTTGCTCGAGCCCTAGCTCCAATTGTTGAAAGCCTCCTCCGGCAATCTCCAGCAGCGTGAGCGGAAAATCTGCAATTGAGAGCACCGTTCCATTACTGACCAGGCTGCCGCCCTGGCTACGAAGCATCCCTGCCGACGGGACTGCGGTAACCCGCCAGCTTGTCCCGGGTTGCCCCAGGCGTTCGTCCCAGTCGACCATGAGCGCATCGTCGCCAAGCAACCCGAGGTGACGCCCGGGTGTCCGCAGCTGAAAGGGCTGACGTTGCACGTATGTGACCGTGCGCTGTGCCGTGGTGTCATTGCCCGCGCTATCGCTCACTGCGTACGTCAGGCGCTGTGCCCCGAGACGCAACGGCTCGAGCACTCCGATCACCGATACCTGCGCCGTTAGATCTCCATCGCGCGCATCAAGTGCACTCGCCCCGCTGAGCGGATGAAAATACGCGCCCAGCTCCAACTCAAGCGCCACGGGCTCCAAACTCAACACTGGCGGCGTCTGGTCGATCCAGTCCACAAGAGCCGTTGCGGAGTCCGCATTTCCGTACTGGTCGGTAAACTGGAAGGTGAAGCTGCCATCCTCAGTGAAGGTATACGAAAACTCGCCGCCGTTGTTGGTCACCGTCACAGCTTGGTCGACCTGCAACGTCGCAACCACCGACGTGTTGGTCACTGTTTCCAGGGAGTAACTGATGGTCGCGACCACCTGAGACTGATCGGCGCGTACGGCCCGCAGGCGCAGCGGCGCAGTTGGCTCCGTATCAAGCCGTGAGACGGTAAAAATCCAATCTAGGTCGCCGTCCGCTCGGGCCGCGCTCTGCGGCCAGGCGGTCTCGGGCTCCGGCTGCCAAGCCTCGCCCACGCGGCGCTGAAGGGCAACCCCCACGTCTGGAGGCACGCCGCGCAGAATCAGCGGTACGTGTCCGATCCCGCCGCTGTCAATCGTCAAATCAAGCAACACGGCCGCGTCTCTGTCCGCTTGCGTATCCAGCGGATAGTGCCCGAGCAGTGTACCTTGGTGCACGGTTGCACTAAGCTGCTGATTGTAAACAAACTCGTCCGCCACTGCTTGCCACGGGTTGTCGCCATAGCTGGCTAGCCGGGCTGCGAACTGCGCATCTGCTCCCCAGTAGCCAGCCGCAGTCTTGGCCGGGAAGATCAGCGCTAACTCGCCCTCGACCACATCCCCGCTAGCAAACGACTGCTGAGGAGAGGCTGCGCCTAGATCAAAAAGCAGGCGCGGATCCCCCCAACTGCGTCCATACCGGTGCAGGTAGGTATCAAGGGCCGCCCCGTTGAGTGTGGTGCCCAGCGAGAGAATCCCTCGCCGTGCGTGGGCCGGCTCAGCACCAGCCAGCTGATCATCAATGGCCAGCCAATGGTCGTCAAAGGGCAGCGGGGCGCCGTTGTAGCTATTGCCACCTGGCTCCGCCTGCCACTGCGTCGCTGCTTCGCCGCCTGCCCCATGGTAATACTCCGTAAAGCTGGGCCCGGTGTAGTAGTCCGCCGCCAACTGGTGAAACACCAGACGTTGCGGCGTGGTGACATCCTTGAGAAATTCGTAGCGATAGCGATGAAAGCGCCGATGGTAGTCATTCGTCCGGACCATCCGCGTGGTGTAGGTGAAGCGAATTTTTCCGTCATCGGTCACGCCAGAATAAAGGACGCGAGTCATGTTTGGCCCGGTCCAATCATACGCGGTTTTCAGCCGAGTCCCCCAGCGAAACGCGTTCGTGCCGTCGCGATACACCAGAAAATCGCCACCTCCTACGTTCTCTGTCCAGCTGTGCGTGCCACCCGAGAGGCTCGGGGTAAAGGTCGGCCGTACGTCGTCGATAAACGCCGAGCCAAGATGCTGGGATGGATCATAGGTCATAGATTCGCCCCAGGCCCCCAAGGCGCTCTCATCCCATTTCCAATTACCGCCCCAGCCAATCAGAGAAAGCTGTGCGTGAGAAACAGCCGCGACATCGCCCCAATAGCCGTACACGACCCTGAGCGTGAACTGCCGCGTCATGCCTGGAGCCAGCGAGAGCATCGTCGAGCCATGGAGCCAGGGGCCATCGTGTGGGGTCGGCGTATCGCCACGATGCCAGTTTTTGGAGATCTGCACCGGAATCCCCAAAGGCCGGGAGTCGCTCGGATCGACCAGATGCATGCTCGTACCCGTGATCGCCCGCGGCCTCACTTGGTCAAAGACGAGCGGCAGGTTGCAGGGCTCACTCGTCGGATTGGTCACCTCGATCAGGTATTCATCGACCCGTTGGCCGGAGTCTGCGTGCACCACGGGCTCTGCCGGCACATCGATATGTAAGGCATGCACCTCCTCATCAAAACGGTAGCTGAGGGCGCTGCCGTCATGTAGGTTTTGGGCCGTGCTGATGTAGTCATCCGCCGTCAGTGCCGCAAGCGCGCGGTCTTCGTGCGGGCACAACGTCAGCATGACGTGGTCAGCCTGGCTATCGCCCAAGTGCTCAACACCGGCTGGCGAAATGAGCTGAATCGTTGTCCTGGTCACGCCCTCGGCATCCCGAAAATCCAACAGCAGCGTCACCCGATCTGGCCACGCCGTCAGCTCAAAGCGTCCTGCCACCGGCAACACATCCCCATTCGCAGCGGTAAAAACCAGTCCCAGATGATCGATTCGCTGGACATATTGGCCGCTTTCGATCAGGCGGATATTGTCCTGCCCCGGCGCTTGTACGACTGCTGACGTGCAGTCGTAGGCCACCTCGTTATGGTACGCCCGCAGCACCAGGTTCTGCGCCGCCGTGAACGTGCTCACATCGTCCTCCAGAGCACTCACATAGTCAGACCCCACCAGCGCGTCGTAGCCCGTCAACAGCATGTCATTACAGTCCAGCATTAAGCTATAATACCCTGTCTGCACCACTAGATCCGGATTCGCGCGCGCCGCGAGGTTCGCCTCGCTCTGCGGCCGCCGGCCGCTGAATCGCGTGGGATACCCATTCTCGAAATACAGGTAGCTGTAGTGACGCTTGTGCCGTTCACCATCCGGCGGATCCTCTGCCGCGCTGAGCTGCAGCCGGGCAATACTGGTCGGCCCGGGGCTACTGCCTAGATTGCGCGTAAACGCCACGCTGAGGTAGCTGAAGTCCTCCAGCCGCCGCACCCCCGTAATACCCAGGTCCAAGATCGGAATACGCCTGGTATAGCGACCGCTGCCGGTCAGAGCAGCGAGTGCATGTGCCGGTGTACCAGTTGCGGAGTTCGCACCATCCTTGAGGTTATAGGTGTTCACTTGGCCGTCGCCATCGACGTCTTCCGCCAGATTATGATAGGTCCCGTTACTGGCCTGCGGATTGGCAAGATTGTCCTCATCGGGTTCGAACTGCCCCGTAAACCCCCAGAGATGTACATAGAGCGTGTCGTTGCCGCTGTTTATGTAATCAAAGGAGAGCACCAGTTCCGGCCCCTCTTCCGACACTGAGATGACCTGCGCCACCGCGCCCTCGCCCGCCGAATCATCAGTGATCTGGTCGTTATGCAGCGCGCCACCAGAAATGGTCCAGCCTGACTGTGGGAAGCCCTGGCCTACCTGCAAGTTGGAGTTTGCCTGCCACCCTTGGTCGATATCACCCTGTCTCACGCGCACGAAATCATAGCTGATGCTGCTCTCGCTGAAGTCGTCGCGGATCAGTGTTCCCGGCACATCCGGATTCTGCCCTGCCTGTGTATCATCCCAGTCGTCATCATTGCCGACGTAGCCTGGGGGTGCCGAGCACGCCACCAAGCTGCTCGCTGCATCCCCAAATCCGTCACGATCGGCATCCGCAAAATAGCGTGTGGGCTCCGACCCGTTGTCGCATTCCAGTGCGCGGGCTACGAGGTTCTCGCCAGCTGGAAGATAATTGCCCGCGGCCCTCGCCAGTGTCGTCGCGAGCGACTCATACGCATACACCGTCCCCGCTTGATTCGTCGCCGTTTCAGGCAACGCAAAGCCCAGCAGGCGAATGCCAGCAAGCTGGCCATCGTAGGTCTTCACCATTCCCGTGGCGTAGGGACTCCAGCTCAAAAAGCGCCTGCCATCTCGCTCCAGCACCTCGTAAATCGGAAAGCTGCGTCGGACCGGATGTGCATAGAGCTGGAAGTGCGGCGACTCGTTGTCGACAGCAATCCGGAAGTCCGCACCACTGCCGCTGGAGCGGTACCCCACCAGCGGACTGCTCGACTCATCGTAATCGAATTCCCGAAGCTCCACCCCGACCAGACTACGCGCCGCAATACGGGCCGCCAGGTCCGTAAGATCCCCGCCGAGCACAAAATAATACCGAGACCAGACACCCTCGCCTTGGCCAACTCGATAGCGCCGCACATTGGACGAAACAAAGTAATTCCGCCAGGTCGTTTCCTCTGCCGAGAAAGTCCCCCCCGCGTATCCCCACCGATACCAGCTCGCCCCGACCGAGGGATCGGGCAACGGATCGCTGTCGAGCCCGAACACGATGCCCAGTGCAGGTGCAGCCCCGGTATTCGAATTGCTGAACCCTGCCCAGCCGCCGGTCTTGTTCAGTTCAACCGAGGCGCCAGAGCCGAAACCATGGGTCGCAGGCTCAGACCAGCTGGTACCGCCAGGCTCCGAAAGAAACGCATACTCAGTCGAGGTCCGTCGCACGCCCCCCCACGGCATATTCAACCAGGCTAGGGTGTCCGGGCCATAGCTGTAAACACCCAGCGACACCTCAATCACGCCCTGTCCCAGGTCGCGATAGCGCGTGAAGAACAACATATGCGACTTCCAGTCATTTTCGGTCGTCGCATCCCCATAAATCCCAATGTGCGCCTGCTGGCCCCAGTTCACCGTGGTATAGCTCCGATCCGCTGGGTTCAGCCACGCCGCGACCTGCGGCGAATAGAACGGTTCCGACAGCATCGGATCCCTCTTTGTATAGACCCCCGCCTGATGAATGAAATAGGGTGAATCCGGTGGCGCATTCTGGGCTGAGTCCACCGCCACTCCCTGCCATACCTCATCATTCCAAGGCGACGAATCGCCATCACTTCGCCACTGCGGTGGAACCGTCTCACCCAGGACCGGCGTCCGCAGCGAGTATAGATGTCCGCCGCGGCCCACGCGCAAGTCCCACGAACGTTGGGCTTCGCCTGGTCCCCCGCCCACCACTGTCTGCGTCAGCCGTGCATCCATCACATGGGCCTCATGCAGAGACAATGACCAGGCCGAGCCCGAGACCTCCAGCGCCCGCGACGCCGAAAACGTCGTATTCCCGTAATCGGTCGCCACCGTCGACTCGGGGGTTAGTGAACAAAGCTCTTGCGACAGCGCTGGTGGGGCCAGCAACCGCAACCAAAGCCCATCCGTTTGCAGCACCAGCGCCGGCTCACGCCCTGCCAGCCCAACAAAACTCACATCCTCTGCCGCAAACGCACCGGCTACTGCCGGGCTGAGGATCAGCGGAAAATACCCATCCAGCGCTTCATAGTCCGTCCCGTCAACCACCAACTGGCTACCAGTCTCAATCGTCAGCGCACCGCTCAAGTCCACCGGCGCGACTCCTAGCATCGTCAGTTCGAAGAGCAGAGTGGCTTCGCTGCCAAGCCTCAGGCTTTGGCCTTGAATCGAGCTAGCCTGCGGTGCCGCGACCACCAGGTGTCCGGCACCTGCTGCCCCCAGGGTTAGAGCGGGGAACTGCAGGCTTCCGCCCTGCAGCCTATAGATGCCCTGTCCAGCCGCCGTATCTCTGGGGCCAATCTCGAAGCCACTGTTGATCTGCACCGTACCTGCTGTCTGCGTGACTGCCCCCAAAGAATCCGCAGCCAAGGCCACGCGAAACCAATTTGTCGCGATATCCGCCGCGATATACAGCACGGTGCCAGTGACCGGGCCATTGCCGACGGTGATGCGATCTGTAGCCGCTGCGTTCTCCGCAATCGTCGCGACCCTACCGAGGTTGACCACCGCGTTGTCCGCGATCCCCGGCACAGCTGCAGTCGACCAGTTCGCGGCCATTCCCCAGAGGCCGTCGCCGTCTCCGCTGGTAAACACCACCGTCGCGGCCCACACGGGCAAGCAGCAAAGCAGCCCGCATACCATCGGCAAGCATCGAGTCAAGAGATCACCTCGCGGTGAGAGTCGTGTCGGGAAACGCAATCAGTACAACCGAGAATCTACTCCTGCCTTACTCGCCCGCAAGCAGACGACCGCTTGCAGCCCATTTGGCTGCTGTAGAATCACTCCTTCTCTAGCTGAGGCACCTGTCAAACTTTGAACCCACGTCGGTAGCTGACCAAGTGGCCGTATCTGCCTTTCTCGGACGGGACGCCGCGAGCGACCATTCAGTACCACTTCGGTTCGCGCGGTTGGTCAGCAGGTGGTCCTAGGAGGCTCGTCCCTGTGCGTCCAATTCAAACTCGAGAATGGAGCGCGCGGCAAACAGACTTTTTCTGCCGAGTCCGCAATGCCCAGCATGGGCAGGAAGCGGATCATGCCCGAGTGACGGTGACCTGCTTGCCAGAAAACCACGATCGCAAGCCTGCGGATGTGCTCTGGTGCCACGCGAGATTCGAGGAGGCTGGAGGCGAAGTTACGGGATTCGATTTCGGCAAGGGCTTCGGCGGTGGCCGCTGCCCGACCCGGGAGCATGCCGGAGTGGAAAGTAACGAACCCGACCGAAGGGCTCTCTCATCTTCGGTCTTTTATTCTTTGGCCTCTATTCTTTTGCCTCAGAATCAGGCTAGGCTGCTGCTGGAGACGAAGTGTGGGGGCGGACTCCGCAATGCTGGCGCGGAGATCGCAGAGGGAAAGGAGAGATACGCCGGCTGGCACCCGACGCTCCCAGTGGTGCTGTCAGACGGGGCGGCGTGAGAAGCCCCAGATCACGACGGAGCAGCCAGCGGCGATAAAACAGAGCGTCCCGGCAAAGACGAAGGGCAAGATATACTGCCCGGTGACATCGAACAGGACACCCCCGACAACTGGACCAAGAATTCCGGCGACGCCATACGCCGTGAAAATCCAGCCATAGTTAGAGCCCAGATTTTTGGAGCCGAAGTAGTCCGCGGTCGCGGCTGGAAACAGGGCAAAGTTACCGCCAAAGTTCAGGCCGACCCAGGCAGACGCGAAGAAGATCGCGACGTGGGATTCCACGCCTACCAGCAGCATAAACGCCATGCCCTGCCCGAGAAACATGATCATCATCGCGCGTGGTCGATCAATGACATCGCTGATCTTGCCCCAGGCGATACGCCCGACGGCGTTGAAAATCGCGAGGATGCCAACCGGTTCCACAAACCGTCCGAATCCGCCCAGCCACTCCGGGGCGAAGCTTTCGTTGCCGAGTACGGAGCCCATCATCCCTTTCCACTGGCCGATCGCCATCAGCCCAGAGGTTGCGCCAAAGATGAATGTGATCCAGAGCATACAGGCCAGCGGCGTATTGAGCATCTCGCGCCATTCGACGTCGCGACGGTTGCCAGCCTTGCCAGCCTCAGGTGGGCTCCAGCCCACAGGTAACCAGCCCTCGGGCGGATTTCTGAGCAAGAAGGACGCACCGAAGACCACAACGGTGCAGACTACCCCATGGAGAATGAAGAAGGACTGCCAACCAATCCCGAAGCCGGTGCCCTTCGAGATGCCGAGGCCAACCAGCAAAAGCTGTGACACGCCAAGCGGTGTATCTCCAGCGGCTGGACGCATGAGCTCCGCGGCCGGGCCAGCAAAGAACAATGCGCCTGCCCCAAACCCAGCCACGGCGAGGCCGGTAATTAGCCCCTTCTTGTCCGGAAACCACTTCACCAAGGCGGCGATTGGGCAGACGTAGGCAAAGCCAATCCCGGCTCCCCCCATCACGCCGTAGGTGAGATAGAGGACCATCGGGCTCTTGAAGATGCTCAGGAGAATCGCGCCTAGGATGAAGGAGGCGCCGAGCAACAGCCCGCCGATTCTGGCCACTTTTCGTGGGCCGATCCGGTCCTGGAGTCGGCCCGCGGGAATCATGACAATCGCAAACGTCGCCAACGCGACTGAGAATGCCCACTGGGTGTCGGCAACGGTCCAGCCGAACGCCTCACGAAGTGGCGCGACCAGCACACTGAATCCGTACACTGTGCCGAGAATAATCTGCAACAGAATTGCACCAACCACCACCCACCAACGACCACCGTTCCCATCATTTTTCATGCCACGAAACTCCAGATTCTTACTGTACCGGGGTGTGGGTAGCAGGAACGGGACCATCTCCGGGCTCAATGCGGATCACGCCCACGCGGTCTCCGGTCGTCCGGTTTCGGACAATCTACGAGCGGTCAGCGCTTCATTTCGACCTGGATTTTTCCGCTCAGCAGGCTCTGGATCAGAGTCTTGAATTCGAGGAAGAGCTCGGACTGCTGCTGAAAGGTCTGGAGGACAGGCTGGAGGGAGCCGAGCAGCTGTTGCTGGTCGCTCCACGCTTTTGCGTACTCCGCTGGAAACTCGATCCGTGGTGTGGTGTCCGCATTCGTCGCGACGGTGATCACGTCTCGGATTTCCGCCAAGCCTTGGTTGAAGGCGTTCAGCTGCTCGATAAGCGGCAGCAGGTCTTCTTCGTCCAGGCCAGTCGCCTGTTCGGTTGCGGAGTTCGCAGCAGCTGTGGCCCGGCCGGTTTTCAGGGCTTGAAGCCCGCTTACGATCGGCGTGAGGTCGAGTGGGTCGGCTTTCAACGTCTGAATGGCGGCGACCAACGGCTGCAGGTCCACACGCTGCTCCCGCAAGGCAACGGTAGCGTCGGCAATCGGCGTGAGCGTGTTCTTGAGCGAATCTTCTACCGCTTCGCGGAAGCGGTCGAGATTGCTGTTGAAGCCCGACAGCTGGTTGACAATCTGCGCTGCCTTGTCCTGCTCGTCTGCCCCGGCCAACATCTGACGGCGATTAAACTCGCGGCAGATCTCGTTCCAACGCTTGGTGTCCTCATCGTTCAGCCAGCCCAACATCGACTTGAACTTGAGCACATTGGCCTCGGCCCCGGTGGTCAAAGTCTGCGACTCGTTTTGGTAATGATCCATCACGAGCTGGTCGACTTCCGCATCGGTCATGACGGCGAAGACCTTCTCGGCCATCCGGTTCATATTTCGGTACGAGCCCTGCATCTTGAAGGCAGGTTCGGCGCGATAGTCCTCGGACTGGGCGGCTGAGTCGATGTATTCTTGGTTGACGCGCAGGACAACTTTCTGGACCCGGCGGAGCCGCGACAAGATGGCCACTATCTCGTTGACCTCGTCGGGGCCGTAGTCGCTGTCGAAATCGACTCCCTCTTGGTTGCCAGTCTGGGCGATTTCCCAGAAGCGATAGAGATCCTGCTGGCTACGGTTGGCCATCTGCCCCAGAACCGGGTTGGAGGTCATGGCGTTCTCGACAAAGCTCAGGCCAAAAGCGCCGGCATGCAAACCACCAACCTCACCCAGGTTGTAGGTGTCGGCACGGTTCGCAAGCATGTCTGGAATTCGGAATTTCTCGCCGCTCTCGGTATACGGATTGCCGGCCATGACCACGGTGACTTTCTTGCCGCGCAGGTCGTAGGTGCGGGTGACGCCTTTGTAGACACCTTCGATCTTGCGCTGAGCATCACAGAGGCTGATGAACTTCTGAAGAAATTCTGGATTCAGATGCTGAATATCGTCCAGATAGATCATCACGTTGTTGCCCATCACCAGCGATAGATTCAGCTTCTGCAGTTCTTCGCGGGCCGTAGCATTGGGCGCTTCTTCCGGGTCGAGGCTGGTTACTTGGTGGCCGATCGCGGGGCCGTTTACCTTCATGAAGGTAAGCCCCAGGCGGCTTGACATGTACTCCATGAGCATGGTCTTGCCGTAGCCGGGAGGCGAGACGAGCAGCAACAGCCCCATCAGGTCCGTACGTTTGTCTTCACCTACGGTGCCCATTTGCTTTGCGAAGTTCGCACCGACCATCGGCAGGTAGACGTCATTGATCAGCTTGTTCCGGACAAAGCCACTCATCACGCGCGGCTTAAACTCCTCAAGCCGCATGCCTTCTGCTTGCTTCTCACCGAGTTCATGGCGCAAACGGGTGAAGGTCCGAAACATCGGCACGGTTTCGTTGACAAAGTGATCCAGCTTGAGCAGAAAGCGGTCGAAGTGAATCTCGAGCACGCCGTTCTCGATCCGGCTATGCTGTCCAAGCAAGTCGTTCACGGTCTCACAGGTGCTGATCGCCTCGGCCGCGGTCTCGATGCGACCACTAATCAAAATCAGCGCTGCGACTTCCCAGATCAGGCAGTTCTCCCCCGGTGTCTCGCGGATTTGCACGTAGGTTTTGAGCCAATCCAGCACGAGGTACAGCTTGCTCTTGAGGTGGCCCTTGAGCTTGCCCAGGTCTTCCTCGAACGCGGCAAAAACTTTATGCTGGCGCAGGTGCTCGACAAAGCGCGACTGCAGATCTGCAGCCAGCTGATTCTCGGTCAGCACCAAGTCATCATGGTCTTGAAGCTCATAGTAGAGAAATTCGGCCGCACCACGCAGGATTGCGGAGTTCGCAGGCAATTTTAGATCATCGAAGAAAGCCGCCATCGGTTCACGAATTTCCTCGACGTACGAGCGATTGACTTCTAGTTCGCCGAAGGCCTTGCGCAGGATACCAACACTATGGAGCTTGCTGCGCAGGCGATTCTTGAGAGTCTCGTCCTGACAGAAGGCCCAGAACAGCATGGCATGTGCGCGTGCTTCTGAGTCGTAGCGCAGCAGGCCGCAGCGGCCATGCAAGCGGACCAGGCTGCCGAGGATCAGCGCGGCATCATGGTCATGAACACCCTTTTCGTAGCCTTCGGTGTAGAGTTCGGATGAATAGTCCTGGACCACGTCCAACATCGGGTTTGCGGAGTCCGCAGCGGCCAGCTCGGTGAGCTGCATCAGCGAGAGACCTTTCTCTGCGTGCAGCGCGTCCTGGAGGATGCAGTAGGCGAGGTACTCGCCGCGGTAGACGTGGCGATCTTCGCTCACCAGTTCCTGGGTCCACAGCGGCCGAGTCTCGAGGAATTCGGGGTCTGTGATCGGCTCGAAGTAGTCGGTGCCGGTGAGGTGGAAGCACATGTCGTTGTCGCGAAAGACAGTGGTGAGCGCGAGCTGCTGGGTGTTGACGCTGAAGCGATAGCCCCCGAGATTGATGATATTGTCATCGCCTTCGAATAGGTCGAGCCGGTCGCGCAGCTTGCGTCCAATCTCATCCTGCGAAGCCTTGAGCTGTCCGGCCAGGTCATCGGCCTTAACGGTGTCGCCCATTCCGGTAAGCTTGGCGATCAATTCACGCAGCTTGACCACCATTAGGTCTGCAGCGTAGTAGGCATTAATCTCGTCAATGGTCTTGAAGGTCGAGGCGCGACTGCCCACGCCGCGCATGATCCGATTGGCGCTGGAGAGCAGGCTGTTGATGCGGCGCTGCTGCTCTTCCTCGAGCACCTGCTTGCGGTTGTTGAAGGCGTTGTACGCCTCCTCCCGCTTCTCGGCCAGCTTGTCGGCATACTCATCATAGTCGGCGAAGCGGCCCTCGAGCTCTTCGACATTGATCATGATCTTGGTGAGCAGTTCATCGCAGCGATCCGGCGAATCGCAGAGCCCGATAAAGTTGGTTATGCTCTGGGTCAGTAGCTGATATTGCGCTGCGAACTCCGCAGCAGCTTCACCCTTGCCCAAGTTCTGGTGAAGCCCACGGGCGACGGCCTTGGTGCGGTTGATTTGGCCATAGACGCCAGTAATCGTGTCGACGATTGCGGTGGTTTTGGTGGTGTCGTCGATGTTGAGGTTATTCACCACATCGGTCAACAGGTCCAAGCGCTCACTGAGGACGGTGAGGTCTTCCTCGATCGGTTTTAGGTCGGCCAGCTTTTCAACTTTCTCGATTAGGCCATCCATCTCGGACAGGCGCTCGAAGTACGGCTTGAACGCATCGTCGCGCAGCAAAAAGTCGACGCAATTCAGGCAGACCTGCTGATAGGCCTTTTCGAGTGATTCCTCCATGCTCTCGACCGCTTTCGGGTCGCTAAAGCGCAGATCGCGCAGCGAGATGCAGTGCCCTCTGGTGGCGCGCAATTGATTCAGCAGCTCGACGAACTCATCGACGCTGGTCTGGCTTTCCAGATGAGCGCGCTTGCACAGCGAGTCCACGTTCTTGACGTTCTCGCCGATCTGGCGTTCGGTATCCTTTCGAATTCGCTCAACTTTCTCGAACTCATCGATCGCGGCTACGCCGGTCTGGCGAATCTCGCCCAGCACTTCCTGAAGGTTGAACACCTCTTCGTGATTGAGCCAATGATAGGAATCCAGCGCACCAGTGGACTCACGGATCAAGTCTTCGAAGGTGACCAGGGCGGGGTCTGGACGACTAATCAGCCGGGAAATCGAGTAGCAGTCGGAGACACCACGCACGAGATCGCGATTACCGATCTTATACAGAAACGAATTGGTGTCCTTGGCGATTTCATGGGTATCTGAGTAGAACGGTGTCTGCCAGATCTGCATCGGGTGCATGCGCCGCGCTTCCTCATCCTGCGCGCTGAAAATGATCATGCTGCCTTCTTCGAAGATAGTAGACCCGTGGCAGAAAATCGGATTCTCGAGGGCTTTACTAATGAGATTGTACTGGATGAGGATATATCGGCCAGTCTGCCGCTGGTAGAACTGGAAGGCAAAATCCTCGCCATTTGGGGAGCGGCGGCAGCCGGTGTACACCATGCCCGAAACGTCTTCGTCGAACCGTTTCATCTCGCCGTCCTGCAAGTAGCACCCGCGCGGAAAAATGATGCCGTGGTCTTCTGGAAGCAGAATGCAGGCCTGGGCGAGGGTGTCTTCGCGCACCACCCGCCGGCGCTTGTAGTCGTAGATGTAGTAGCGCGGGGCTTCCTGATACGGCATAATGCGCAACAGCAACAGGTGCCCTACCTCGGCATACGAGATGACCGCATCATCCAGGGTCTGGTCACGGTTGTCGACCGGCTCCGAAAAGATGCCTTCGCCCGATGCAGTATTATTCTCGACCTTGATCGTGAGATCGCCGCCGATGGTCTCGACGAAAACCCGATCCAGCACGCTGACATGCGGATGCTCGCCCGACACCTGATCATCACGCGTACAGGGCTCCCATTCGAACTCGAGCTGATTGGGCGGTTCTAGATCCGTGTCGCCGCCGTTGTCCTCATAGACCAGCGTGTTTCCCTCGATCCGCCAGCGAAAGACCTTGAAGTCGTCTACCGTCTCGCCGGTTTGGAAGACCATATAGAGACGCCCGTTCTGCTCCCGAAACTGGAGGAACCTTGCATGCTTGTAGTATTTGTACAGCTCTTGGAAATCGCCCCGAAAGCTGATGTCATCGATGAAATTGGGGTCTCCGGTGCGTAGCTCGCCATTCTCGAACAGCTGCACGGAGAATACGTCGGTGAGCGCGGTCTCGTTCTTGAGCCCGACAAACACGTTGTAGCCAAAGATGACTGTGTTGCCGACGGAGACGATATCTCGCGGCACACAGTTATTCTCGGTCTGGATGCGGTCATGGCCGATGATTGCCGATTCTTGCCCGCCGAACACGTCCTTGCGGGAGAGATTCAGCTTATCGATGCGCTCCAAAAGGCTCGTGTTGAGCGCCTTTAGGCGGCTATGAAGGACTCCAAACGCGCCGCCCTTCAGTGCGGGCGATGCTGCGGCATCCGCAGATTCGTCGGTGGTCGGGTCAGCCATACGGTGCAAGTCCAGCCGGGATGAGAGAGCGCAGAAGCCCGGCGCGACCGGGCGATACAAAATAGCGAGTGCTCTGAAGTGATGCAACCGTCTTCTTTCGGATGGGCGTCATTCTGCGGCGAAATCTTGGCCGTCGAGCTTGCGGATCTGCACGTGCACGCCCGGCGCCGGCGCGGTCATGCGGTTGATTACCACCACATCGCCAGTCGCCAAACCGCTGACTAACAGGAGTTCGCCTTGATCCCGAACCACAGAGACGGCAACGCGGCGCAGGTCGCGGGTCTCTCCCGCACCATCCAAGACGTACACGTGGGAGTCTTCGGTAACTGCGATGCGCGGTAGCCGGACGACGCCTTCCGCTATTTTTCCGGGAATGCGAACTTCGCAAAACATGCCTTCCACCAACTCGGGGGCGTCGTCCTGCTCGAGCACGATGATCAGGCCAATCTGGCGATCGCGGGGGTCGAAGGAGGCGATGCGCTCGACGGCTCCGGACTGCCATTGGTCAGCTTGCGCGTCGACCCAGCGAATGCGGGCGCGGGTACTGACCGGCCGCGGTAAGGCACCGGGCCCATCTGAGTCGCTGAAGTGCAACCAGCGCCGAGCATCGGCGAAGTCGAGTGCCACCGTGATCTCGCGCACGCGATCGTCCACCAACTCGGCGATCATGGCGGTGGGCGAGACCACATCTCCAGGCTCGACCTGCTCGCTGACCACGCGGGCTGAGAATGGAGCAAGCACCGTACAGCGGGAGATCTGCAGCCTGAAAGTTTCCGCCGCGACTTCGAACGTTGCCAGCTGTGCCTTGAGCACGTTGATCTGGCGCGGCAGCGCTGCCAGCGTTCCCTCGTGGCCGACGATGCGTTCCTGATCGGCAATGACCGCCTGCGTGGCACGCTCGACCGCGGCCTGTGTTCCGACGTTGGCCGAAGTGAGGAGACTGTTCTGTCGCGCCAGCTCGCCTTCGCTCAGCGCCAGCCCGCGCTTACGAACGGCCAGCAGCGCCTCGGTCGACTCGATCTCCCGCTGCAAGCGTGCGATCTCCGCAACCACCCGCATTTTCTCGGCCTCGGTCTGCTTGAGCTGGAGCCTGAAATCTTGCTCATCAATCGTGAGCAATAGGTCGCCCTTGTCGACGCGTCTTCCAGGCAGGAGATTGGGATGCACAGTGAGCACTTCGCCGCTGACCTGCGGCCGCAGCATGAGTCGGGTTCGGGCCTGAATGGTACCGAAGCCAGGCAGTTCGATTTTGGTATCGCCGGTGTGGGCGGTCATCGCATCGACGGGAATAGGCGGAACCATCACTGCTTGCTGTGCGGGGGCCTTCTTCTTAGCGGCCAGCCAACCGCTGACCGAAATCCCGCCAGCAAGAAATGCGCCGACCACGAACAGGCGCCAAACAATAATTAGCTGTGGTGCGACCTTCATTCGTACTCTGGCAGCATGGCCAGCTCCTCAATCACCGCCGCCATGTTCTTGGGCCGCTCCTCCCGAATCTTCGCCATGCAACGCCGGCAGACGAACGCTTCCCACTCATCGGGGAGCGAGGGGACTAGCCCCTTCAGCGCGGGTGGACGTTCTGTGAGATGCTTCTGGTATAGCTCGTAGGTGTCCAGCCCATGAAAGGGAGCGCGCCCGCAGATCAGGTGGTACAAGGTCGCCCCAAAGGCATAGATATCTGCAGCGGCCGTCAGCGGCGCATCGGTAAACTGCTCAGGAGGCATGTAGACCGGCGTCCCTAGGGCGATGTTCGACTGGGTCAGTTGGCTCTCGCCAAACCGGGCAACCCCGAAATCCCCCAGCTTGACCGAGCTATCGCGGCAGACGAAGATGTTTCGCGGTTTCACATCGCGGTGAATAATATTGTTCTTGTGCACGTATTCGAGTGCTTCGGCCACATCATTGGCCACGCGGCGCACTTGCTTGCATTTGGCCGGGCGACCGCTCACGATCTGTTCGAAAAGGTCCTGCCCCTGGAGAAATTCCATCACGTAATAGGGGCAGCCTTCGTGCCTGCCGTCGTCCAGAACGGGGATCAGGTTAGGGTGCTGAAGTCGCTGCATAACCTTGATTTCGCGCGTGAATCGCTGTTGCCCAGACCAATCATCGGTCATGTGTTTGGACAAAAGTTTTATAACGCACTCTGCGCCACTGGAGACGTGTTCGGCGCGATACACCAGCGTGCCGCCGCCCCAGCCGAGTGTTTCGGTAATGCAATAGCCACCGATACTGTCGCCGGGACTCGGGCGACTGCGGATGTGCGCCAAGGTAAGGGCTTCGTCTTCCTCGACCTCGCGCAGCCGCGGGCAGTACTTCATCAGCATGTCGATCTTGCTCGACAGCTCCTCCGGGTGATACTGCAGTTTGGTGAAGAAGTCATCGGCACCCGCTTCGATGCCGCGCACGTGGTTGGTGACGTCTTGCAGGCCGGTCAGCATGATCACGGGAAAGAGCGGCGAGAGCTCCTTCTTTATGGTCCGACAGACCTGGTAGCCGTCGATATCCGGCAGCAGCACGTCAAGAATTACGAGGTCGATCGCGGCGCAGTCGTCGGGGGACTCGCCAAGCCCAAGCATCGCCAGCGCCTTCTTGCCATAGGCAGACTCGACGATGTTTGTGTAGCCTGCGTCCTCTAGCTGTGCACGCAGCAAAACGCGGTGCGGCTGACGATCATCGACGATCAGAATGCAGGGCGACTGGTCCATAAGCGAGGTCAATGCACGCGTGTGGGGTTGCAGGAACGCGTACAGTGGCCACCTTTCGGGGCTATGCAACTTCCTCCTACCGTTACTCCCCCGACGCATGTCGCGATCGTGGCACCGGCATCCGGCTTGGATGACGCAGCCTTACAGGCTCGCGTGTCCTATCTTGAAGCGCTCGGATGTAGCTGTGATGTCGGGCAGGTGACTCAGCCCGGTCCAGCGCTAGAGTCTGATGTAGCCCGAGCTCAAGAGCTCGCGGCCGCGATGCGCAGCGATGCCTCGGTCATCCTTTGTGCGCGCGGCGGCTACGGCACCACGCGCCTGCTCGATGCGCTGGATTTTGCGGAGTTCGCAAACCGCCCAAAGTGGGTCGTAGGCTTCAGTGATATCACGGCGCTGCAGCTGGCAATTCTCAAGCATACCGGGATTGGCTCAGCAAGTGGGTTTCTGCTCTATCCGAGTTTGGATGAGTGCGGGATCGCTCGGCCACGGGCTGGTGAATCACTGTGGCAGACGCTCGGCGGAGATTTTCAGCCGGTTCGTTCGCTGAAGTGCCTGCGTCCCGGGCGAGCGCAGGGCCCGCTGGTTGGCGGCTGCCTGAGCATGATAACGGCCTTGGTGGGCACCCCGCATCTTCCGGACCTGTCTGGCACCCTGCTTTTTCTCGAGGATGTGGGGGAGCGACCGTATCGAATCGACCGGATGTTGCAACAGTTGTGGTCTGCTGGGGTCCTTCAGGACGTGGCCGGACTGATAGCCGGGCACTTCGCAGGCTGCCACGCACGCGGCGCGCTCGATGCTACGGTACCGGACGTGCTTGCGCACTGGGCCAGCCGTGTGAATTGCCCAGCTGTTACAGGCCTTCCGTACGGCCATGACATCGACTCTCTGGTACTGCCAATTGGCGTACCCGCAACACTTGATGCCGACGCCGGAACCTTGGACCTCTACCCCGTTTGAATTCATGAAGTACTTTCTTGTTTTTACGATGTTCGCAACCCTTGTGTCTGGCCAGAATGCGGAGACCACTGAGGCCTTTTGCAACAGCCTGCGCCAGCCGCCGGTTATCCCCGCATGGGCCATCCTCGAGGGGAAGGCGGAGTTCCGCCCGAAAGGCGAGAAGACACAGCGCGAGGCGATCTCGCTACGCATTCACATGACCCCAGCCATGCTGCGCGCCCAGCTGCTGTTTGGCGATGATGAACGCTACCTGGTGCAGCAGGTGTTTGCCGATGGCCTGGAAGGCGGCAGCGTGATCACTGAGGAGAAGCCGGGCGAGGGCGCGCTTTCGCTGGCAGCAGTGGGGCTGCGCGCGAATGATCTGATGCTGTCCTTTCTTTATTGGGACCTGGTCGGGGAACTGCCGTCTGAAAAAATCGGCGGTACCGCCTGCCGGGTGCTGCAACTCAAACACGAAAACGAGGTGGTGCACGTGTGGGGCAGCGTGGAACATCGCTTTCCCCTTCAAGTGCACTGGTACGATGCGGGGCGGAAAGACCCGAAACGTACGCTGCGGTTCACGGATTTTGAGGCGCTGGACGAGAAGCGCTTTTGGGTGGTCAAGAGTATGACAATTCGGGGCCTGAACTGGAAGACGCGGGTGACCTTTGGCGAGAGCCGAGGCATGGCTATCACGCCGTCTGATCCGATTCCGGCCAGCTTATTTGCAGGGGGATACCATGACTGATTTATCACAGCCAGTGTTGTTGTTTGGCATTGGCACAAATGCCGGGCGGATCCTGACGGAGTTGTCTTCACGATCCCTCCCGGACTACGTGCGCACCGTGCAGGCAGATACGGAGGAAAGCGCGCTGCAGGATGTGGTAGCTGACCATACGCTACAACTAGGCCGCGAGTGGACCGACGGCCTGGGCTGCGGTGGAGATGACGGCCAGGGCTACCGCGCTGGGCAGTCAAGCATCAAGGCGATCGAGGAAGCGGTCGCGAAAGCGAAGTTGGTGATTGTGGTAACGTCACTCGGTCGCGGCACCGGATCCGGTGCGGTGATGAGCGTGGCACAGGTCATCCGGGAAAAGCGGCTGCCAGCTCTCTTTCTCTGCGTGCTGCCCGCATCGATAGATGGCAATCGCCCGGTACTGATGGCAGAGCGCGCCCTACAGAAGCTGCGGGCGGAAAATAATGCCGTGATCGTGTTGCCCGGCAACAATGTCCTCTCTGCTGCTAAGCTTGATGAGGATTTTGCCAAGGCGTACGCGCAACTAAATGGCTTTGTCGCAGACAGCGTAGAGGGTCTGGTCCGCATGCTGAACAGCAACGCAACCAAACCGATCGATTTCCCCGTGCTGCGAAACTACCTGATGCAACGCAAGGCTGAATGCGGAATCGGGACGGCCACGGTTTCGGAACACGTAGGCCTCGACCGGATTTTGGATCAGGCACTGGCCTGCCCGCTTTTTGGCACAGACAATAACGTGACGAAGGTGGACGCCGTAATCGTTTCTCTTCAGGGCGATGTGAGCTTGCGAAGTGCGCAAACCGTCATCGATTCATTGCACCGGCGATTTCCCCCGTCCGTACAGACTGACGTCGGTACGCAGTACGATGGCTCAGTTCCAGGCCAGGCCCGACTTACCCTGCTGGCGATTCGCTATCAACAACTGCCTAAGAAGCGCACGCGCAAGCCTAGAAAACGATCATCGATACCGATTTTTGATCCGACAGCCACGCGTCAAATGCGGCTGGCGATCGGCGTAGACGGCGTCGGCATTTTCTCCCAGGTGCAAGCGACCGTGCATCACGAACAAAACCTCGATGTCCCCACCTTCCAACGCCAAGGGATCGAGCTGGACCTAGCCGAAACTGAGTAATTGCATGATTGAACTGACAGACCTTCTTATTGCGGCGCGCAACGCGCTGTTCATCGTTTTCTTTCTCGGCTTTAGCATTTTCATCCATGAGCTGGGGCATTTCTGGGTGGCCTACAAGCGTGGGATGCATATTGAGAAGTTTTCGGTGGGATTTGGGAAAGCAATTTATCGCTGGAAGTGGCTTGGGGTAGACTTTCAGATTGGCTGGATCCCGCTGGGTGGGTTCGTGGCCTTGCCCCAGTTGGACCCCGGCGATGAACCGCAGGCGCGCGACGGTACGGTGCTGCCAGTCGTGAAGCCGATTGACCGGATTCTGGTCGCGATAGCCGGACCGGTCTGCAACGTGATTTTTGGCCTTTTCTTGGCCACGATCGTCTGGAAGGTGGGCATCTTTGGCTTGCCACCGGCCCCTTCCGTGACTGTGGAGGAAGTCCCCCAGTACTTCGAGACCAAGAAGGGAGATGAGATCATCCGTGGCGAGACGCCAGAATGGCTGGCAGGGCTTCGCCGCGGGCATGTGATTACAAACGTAAACGGCACCGACTTGAAGGGCGGCTGGCCGCAGGTGGTAGACTTGATTGTCTACGATCGTGATGGGCGTGTAGCGCTGAAGGGCACGCAGGATGATGGCGAGGCGTTTGCGCTGGAATACCAATTGGTAGGAAACCCGATCTTCGACGGAGTCGGTGTACCCTTTTTCCATCCGGTCTTTCCCATCTTTGCCAAGTTTGTGCAGCCAGGCCCCGCTCGCGAGGCAGGCGTGAAAACGAAGGACCAGCTGATCGCGGTAAACGGCAAGCCGATTACGTCGGGCCGGATGCTGCAGAATGAGATTCAGCAGGCCAAGAATTCAGCCGTTACCCTGACGGTCACCAGGGGCAAGAAGGACATCACGTTGACGATGGTTCCGGCGATACACGAAGAGGCGCAGCGCTACGTGATCGGGGTGGTGATGGAAAGCGGATTTAAGCACCATCCGCCGCCATGGAGCAAGCTGACGAAAGTGGCCGAGGACACCTACCGCACGGTCGGTGCCGTATCGTCATCGAAGAACCCGATCGGCGTGAAGCACCTCAGCAGCATTCTTGGGATGATCAACGCAATCTGGACCGTGCTCAATCACAGCAGCTGGGTGGATGCGCTGGATATCGTGGTGTTCATTAACTTTGCCCTCGCGATTTTTAATCTGCTGCCGATTCCGGTGCTGGACGGCGGACATATTACGTTGGCTCTGATTGAGCTGATCGCGCGTCGCCGAGTGCCCGCACGCTTGACGATCGCTGTCTACAACGCCTGTGCCATAGTGCTGATCTCGTTGATGATGTACATCTTCTTCCACGATGCCCGCCGCATGGTTCAGCCACCGCATCGACAATCTACGACGGTAAGCGAACCGCCTGCGCCAGCTAATCCCCCTCCGCAGCCTGCTACAGAAACACAATAAGAGTAATTAAATTGTGGCGGAACATGACGTCGTTCTGATACCCGGGAAAGGGGGCAAATGCCTCCGGTGGTTTCACCACCGGCTACGTTCGATTTTCCCTTTGGAAAACGGCCCTTAGGTCCTACACGACTTCAGCGGTCGCTGCGATCTGCGCCTCCAGCAAGGTCTCGGCAGTGATGCCTTCCGCCTGGCCGTCGTAATTCAGTAGCAGGCGATGCCGCAGGACTTCGACTGCGAAGTAGCGGACGTCTTCGAAGGCGACGTGCACGCGGCCTTGGGACAGGGCGCGTACTCGCCCGGCACGCAGTAAGGCTTGGCCAGCCCGGGGACTCGCTCCTGCTCTCACGAACAGGCGAATCTGCTCGCCAGCGAACTCGGTATCGGGATGCGTCCCGAGAACGAGGCGGGTCGCGTAGTCGCGAATTGGCTCGGCAATGACCACTTTCTGCAGTATCTCACGCAGGGCGAGGATCTGGTCACCGTCCATGATCTTTGTGACCTCAGGCTGCTCGCGCAGTACCGTGCGCTTGAGCACTTCATTCAGGTCGTCGCGGCTCAGAAACGGGACGCAGACTTTGAACATAAACCGGTCAAGCTGTGCTTCGGGTAACGGATAAGTGCCTTCTTGTTCGAGTGGATTCTGTGTCGCCAGAACAAAGAATGGTGGTCGGAGCGGGTGTGACTCGCCATCAACGGTGACGGAGTGTTCCTGCATCGTTTCAAGCAGCGCAGATTGGGTTTTTGGCGTAGCCCGGTTGATTTCGTCCGCAAGGAGAAGCTGGGTGAAAACCGGACCGCGGCGAAACTCGAAGGAGTAATTTCCGTGGTCGCTCTGGCTCATGACTTTGGTGCCAATGATGTCCGCTGGCATCAGATCCGGGGTAAATTGAATCCGCTTGAACTCCAGATCCATGACTGCGGCAATTGTCTTAACCAGCTCGGTTTTTCCCAGCCCGGGGACACCCTCAAGCAAAATATTTCCGCCAGCAACCAAGGCGGTCACAGTGGCCTCAATGACCCGTTCCTGCCCAGCGATGACTTTCTGGATCTCTCCGTTGATCGCGGCGATCTCTGTGCGAAAACGCTCGGCTTCCTGCTGCAGTGGTTCGTCACTCATTCTCTTTCTCCCATCGTTTCTTTTTCTTAAGTAGGGCTCCGGCAGTCGACCTTTGCTCGGATTCTGCTGGTTCTGTCGGCTCGGCTTGCGGGCTCGGCCTCCTGGCAGTGGCTTCCGATACCGGTCGGGGCGAACGACTCGCGCGCCCCAATGTGGCCGGACGTGTCTCTGGCCGAAGATTACGCTTACGCGCCAGGAGGGAGCCGATGGTCCCGTCGGCTTGTGTCTTGCCCCGGCGTTTCGGCAACCACTGACGGAAGCCGATCTGCACGCGTCGGATGGCGACATCAGCGAGCAACAGACCGCTTAGCGCAATCAGAAACCAGTCGATGATCAGCTGCGTACTACGCCTGACTTCGCGAGTCGCAGGGAAGATGTCGGCAGCGGATTCATCGCCTAGCAGGATGCGGCCGCCGGTACGGTCGGCAATGCGCTGCAGGTGTGGGAGATCGCCGCGAAACCGCAGGTACTCGGCGGAGTAAGGAATGATCAGGCTAGCAGTAGCCATCTCGGCGCGCTCGCCCGCGCTGCCAGTCACGAGCAGATGATAGTGGCCTACACCGGATAGTGGATACTCTGCCTCGTAGCGTCCCGGGGCGGTCTGGCGCAGGTCTACATTGACGTCGGCGCCGTTGGGACCGAGTACAGATGCCGTCAACTCAAGAAAGCCGCCGTCTGGATGGGAATCCTGAACCACCAACTTACCCCTGGGCCCGGAAGCCCAGGACTGGACCGTGAGATGAGAGTCCTTCTCGACACGGCTGATATCTTCGAACAGCTGCTTCACGAATTGGTCATGGTTAGCCGAGGCAACCCAGTCGCGGCCCCAGCGTGCCGTGAGGTCGGAGGTGAATGCGGCCGTGCGCCCGAGACCGTGCTGCCAGACAGCCAATACCGGATCCAGCGCTTCTTTGTCTGGCCCCCGCAAGATGGTCACCGCGCGATCCTTCGGCGTGGTTAGTGTGTACCCGTGGAGCGGCGAGACCTCGGTGATCCCCTTCATGATCGCTGAATACGCGTTCATGGTCGGGTAGAAGGTCTTGTTCTGGATCAGATTGCGACGCAGTGTCTTGGCTTCCTTGATGAAGATGGAGGGGAGCTGGTTCGGATCCTGCGGGAAGTAATAGCGCCCACCGGTCGCCGCAGCGATGGCCTGCATAATGCTCACTTCCACATTCCCGTGGGGAAAGATAGACACCGTGCTGACGCTGATTTTCTCGGTCACGAACTGATCCAGAACGCTGGGGGCCGGTGGCTGGGGATCGCCATCGGAAATCACGATCATATGCCGCGCGGCGGCATCCGAGTCGCTCAGCGCCTTGAGCCCCATCTCCATGGTCGGCGAGAAAGATGGCATATCGCCGATCTGCGCAGCGCTAATCTTACGGGCCATCTCGTCGTATTCGGAGATCGGCGTGAGTTCGCAGACAAACTTGACGCCGCCCTGATAGCTGTAGGCCAGCACGCATGCCTCGTCGCGCTCCCCAAGCACCCGGATTGCGGCCTTGGTAATGTTCTTGCCCCAGGTGTTGCCATTGGGGAATTCGCAGGTGTGCAGGACGATGGCAAGTGCCGCTTTGGGCATGACCCGGCGCATGGTGATGTCCATTGTCACCGGCAAGGCAGTTTCGACTGGCGTCTGCCGGTAGCCACCAGGTCCGAAGCTGTTCTCGCCGCCGATCATCAGCAAGCCCTGGCCTTGCCGAAAGACTGCCTGCTGAATCGCCTGCAACTGCGGATAATCGAATGAGTCTGCAGCGACGTTACAGAGTACGATGCAATCGTACGGCATCAGCTCCAAAGCACTGTATGGCATCTCAAACGATGTCATGGGCTGCACCTCTGCCTCGGCTGCGGCCAACGCCTGGGCCAGATAGCGGTAGTCTGCGTCATCTGCGGCGAGCGGGTCGGTGACCAGGAGAATCCGACGCTGCCCCTTGAGATAGATGTAGTTAATTCCGATGTTATTCTCGCGCCGGGTATCCCGTCCGGGAGCGGGAATGATCTCCGCGCGATAGGTGTAATAACCGGGGGAGCGCAGGTAGATCGGCAGGGTAAACCGGTTTTTGCCAGCGGAATAGGTGACAGCCTCGCGCGCGATTTCCTCGTCGTTCTCGAAGAGTACGAGTTGGCCGCCGCCGGCAGTCAGGCTGCTCAGCAGTACTGACGCCTGGTAGGTCTCGCCTCGTTTGACGTTGACCGGCAGCCCCAGCCGCTCGATCCAGACCTCCTCCGTGATGTCATACTGCACGGGCAGCACGTCTACGGGCAAATCACGCGCTTTGCATTCGTCTAAAACACCGGTCGTGTCTCCACTGGGAGAGACGCCATCGCTGATCAGCACGATGCGTCCCGGGGTGTCGAGGGGGACCAACGCCGCAGAGAGAGCCAGCGCCTTGCCGATGTTGGTGTCGTCGCGGGGCACCTGTACATTGATTGCCTCGAATGGAAACGACTCGGTAGGCGGTAATTCGACGGCGGCGTCGCCACCAAGAATGACCAGTCCGGCTCGGTCTCCGTCCGGACGGTCGTTCGCTGTGGCCAAGATGTATTTCAAGCCCTCGGTTGTGGCAATCTTCCCCACCGAGTCTGACACGTCGAGGACATACACAACTGACAGGTCATCGTTCTCTCGTACCGAGCGCGGCTCGGCAAGTACGGTGATCAGCACTGCAATCAGGGCATAGCGTGCGAGTTGTGCACTCACGTTGCGCAGGCCAGAAAGACCGTGAAAGCCAGTCACATGAAGCCACCAGAACCAGATCAGACTGGCGGACAGAGCAAACGCAGCCGGTCGGCCAAACAGAACAGCGCGGGTATACATGAGAGCGCCAATCGCGAGTACGAACACCGCAACAAACACGATGAGCGGCGCTGCATCTCGCCCGGTAATCGGCCGACGCGGTTCAGGAACGATCAGTCTTAGCCATCGATAGGCCATGTGACCACCACAATTCTACGATTTCCTGTGTCGGCGATCAGCACGCGATTTCCGTCGCTTGCCAGCCCCCATGGCGTCGACAACTGCCCGTGATTACGCCCTGGGGTCCCCCATGCTCCGTGGAAGGAGCCGTCAAAACCCCAGCGGGAAATGCGCCCGTCGCCCCATTCGGCGATCAGCATTCCCTCTTCAGCGAGCACTAGGTCATAGGGGAACTGCATCTTGCCTTTGCCCACGCTGAGCAGATGCTCACCGTCCTCGCTGAAGACCTGAAGCTGATGGTTCGCCGCGTCGGATACGTACAGTTTTCCGTCTTGCCACTCGATGCCGGACGGGCGTTGGAACTCGCCGGGCTCGGTGCCGAAGGCGCCAAACTGCGAGCGATACTCGCCATCCGCAGAGAACCGCTGCACGCGATCATTGGACCCGTACTCGCAGACAAACAAGTCGCCGTTCGGGTGCTCGCAGACGGCTACCGGGTAGATGAATTGCCCGTCAGCCGTGCCCTTTGAACCGAAAATGCGGACGATCTCGCCAGTATTCGTAAAGATCACCATGCGATGGTAATGCGTATCTGGTACCACGATGTTTCCGTTAGCCAGAACAGCCAGATTCTCCGGCCTGCCCACGATGCTCTCAGGCATACGCCACTGACGCAGCACGGCCCCGTCTCGGTCCAGAACGGTGATGCGGCCCGCGGTATCTAGGACATAGGCCTCGCTGCTGTTCGCGGACATAGCGATGCCGCGGGGGGCGGGCTGACTGGCTCCCTCTGTCGGCAACCGCCAAGACGTCACACTCGCAGCCTGAAGCACAACCGTGTCCCTCTGGGTACAGGAAACCAGTTGGCAAGCTGCCAGGGCGACAAGCACGGTGCCAGTCAGGAGCCTCATGCGTGAACGGCTACCTGCCAAGCCTTGAAGCTGGTGTCGCCTTTACATATCGGGCGATCTTGGGTGCAAGCTGGGGAAAACCCCCGATTGCTGCCTTCACCGCGTCATAAATAGGCCCCTTCAGCACGCGCCGGACGTCATTGGTCGCTAGGATACGGTCGACATAAAGCGCCTTAAGAACGGGCGAGTCCAAGATCATAGCCTCTGGCTGCACCGCGCCGACACTGGGCATCCCGACAGAGCTCAGCGGCCAGGCCTTGCCCAGCTCTGTCAGCGCATCGTTCAGCGGGTCTCCCATCGCCACGCGCTTTGCGATCTTCGCAAGATCGGGCAGGTAGCGTAGCATGACGTCCACGGAGTAGATATCGTTGGCGGTCTCGCCGGGGAGCGGCAACTCTTCGATCGCCCGCTGAATACACGCTGCGTCAGCCTCCCGACAGACCACAAACTGACAGAGGCGGTAGAGCAGCCTCGCCGCATCCGCCATCACCCAGACATCAAGCTCTGGCATGGGGTCGGCTTTGATCAGCTCGCGCAGTGCCCACTTGTCGTGAATCTCGCGCAGCAAGGGCTCTAGCGTTGACGCGTCCAGATCTGCCTCCAAGGAATGCAAGCTGCTGGGCACCTTGACGCGCCCTAGATCTCTGAGGTCAGTGAGAAATTGCTTCACTGCAGGACCTGCTTGCGCTTCATCGCGGTCTCGTAGGCCCTCAACAAGCTAAAGTGAAACTTCTGCGCATGCTCGTTGGGCTGAATTGTATAGGCTCGATCCATTTCCACCTTGGCCTCGGCCAGACGCCCCAGGGCGAGCAGGCACTGCGCATTTGAAAAGCGGGCCGTCTGTTCCTCGTTTGGACTGGGGGTGGCCTGCACGGCGAGTTGGTAAAACTCTATAGCCTCCGCGAAATGTTTTTTCTCGCGGAGTCGATTCCCAATTGCCAACGCCTGCTTGTCGTTTCCAGCCAAACGCATCGTCTCCTTAAACTGGGTCACTGCAGCTGCGACACGCCCGCCCATTTGCAGATACGCCAGCGCCAGATTAATCCGATAATCCATCAGGTACGGGTCGTTTTTGACCGCGATCTCGAAACACTTGGCGGCTTCAGCCGGATTCTCGTTCTGAATGTAGCAGACCCCCAAATTACTGAGAGCTGCCGGGAAAAACTGGCCCTTCTCCGCTCTGATCTCTACGGCACGCCCGAGGTGGTGGATGGCTTTCTCATAGTTCTTGACCCTCAGGTGATATGTCCCGAGATTTTTATGCGCTTCCGCGTGCGGCTCGAATAGGTCCAAGGACGCCTGATACTGCTTCGCGGCCTCTGCCCGTATGCGGGTCTCTTCCTCTTGGGCTGCCTTCTGCTCGGCCTGCAAATGTTCGTTAGCAGCCTTTGGGTTGGTCGTACGGAGTTCGACTGCGTGCTTTTGCGCCCTCTGAATCCGCGCAGCAGCCTCCGCTTTGCCTCGTTCGCGAAGCGCATCGCCATAATTATTCAGCCCTACCGGGTTCTTTGGATGTGCCTTCAGTGCAGATTCCCAAAGCGTGATGCTGCTCCGCCAGTGGGTGTTACGCCGCATGGTTAACCCGCCAAAGATTAGCATAATCACGCAGAACGCCCCCAACAGTGCCCTGGCATTTACACGTCCGGCGAGCCAGTTAAGCCCCAAGCAAACTGCCAAAAACACGCCGATTCCTGGCAAGTAGAGATAGCGGTCTGCCATCGTTGTAGAGATGGGCACCTTGATGTTCGAAACAGGAAACCAGGCGACGAACGCCCACGCGAAGCAGAATGGAAAGAGCCGATGCTGCTTGCGAAGCGCAAAGCCAGCACAGACGGCACTCGCCAACACGCCTATCGTGGCGGCGAGAGCTCGCAAGGTCTTGGTGTCGCTCATGTCGGAAGGCCTATCGACGATGGCATTCGGATACTTGTTACACAAATTAACCGGGTAGACATAGTTCACGGCATAATCGAACAACGCGCGCAGCACCGTCGTATAGGTATAACGCGGGTCTCCTTTATAGTGAAACCGATGCGCAGCGGCACTGCCCTCGCTTAACAGTCCTAGCGCGATCGCGTAATACGGAAATATGCTCAGGAGCGCGAGCGGGATGTAGGCGAGTGCGTAGTTCCGAATCTCGTCCCGCTTGCGGATCCTGGCGAGATCCATCAACAGCAGCAACGGAGCCAGCACGATCCCGAACGGGCTGGAGAGCATGGCCAAGACCATCAGCACGGCTCCACTGATCACCCACGGAAAGGCAATCTTCGTCAACTGCCGCCGGGTCCCGTAGACATGCATGGCCATGCCGCTGAATGCAAATGCCGAAAGTAATCCATACTTCCGAGATGCGAGCCAGGTGACAGCTTCCACATTTACCGGATGTGCTGCGAACAGCGCAGCTGTGCAAAGCGCGATCATCCTATTGTCTTTTTCTGAGCCGCCGCGCGCTTCGTTCAGGAACATCAGCAAAAGCAAGAACAGAGCGCCCGATCCGATCGCATGAAGCACGAAGTTTACGACATGGTATCCGGCGGGTTTAAACTTCCATAAGTGGTAGTCTATCGCGTAACTCAGCACCCGAACCGGCTGGTAGGTCACTCCCTTAACCGGCGTAAAAATCTCTTTGACATTTTCGCTGGAAAGCGAAAGAATCGCCCGGTTTTCCAGAATTAAGACGGGGTCATCCCAATTGGTGAACTCGTTCCCGATCGTGTTCAGATAGAGAAGGCAGGCCAAGACAAACAGCCCGACCGTTGCGAACTTCGCAAACTGGGGATGCCCGGTGATAGGCAAGACGGTCCCAAGACCAGTCGCTTCGATGACGGCACCGCTCTCCTTGCGACGTTGCTTTCCGCGCCGTTTTGCCATTCGGTTTTCCTTGTTGATTCCTCATTGAACAAAGCATGGGCAACTTACTCGCCTGAGCGGGATTTGCTTCGCAAACTCCACTATACTACGGCCTGAAGCGCCAGTAGCCTTCTCCTGGCAGCAGGGTAGGGGTGTTGACCAGGGCGCTGCCGTCCCATTCATAAACATCGTAGGTGGCGGACTCGGCTGTCAGGGCGAGGCCCACCAGTTACCAGCCTGAGCGCAGCGCCGGTGCAGTCGGCAGGGCCAGGCCAGTAATCGGCAGCGAGATCATGGATCAGCCAGGTTAATTGTCGAGCGTTTACGCTGCGGCATGGCCATGGAGGACGAGAGCGGACGCGTCCGTGAGCCCGACCGCAAGGCTGCCCAGTTGCATCGAAGCCATCCGCACTGGCGATCCGCACCGTATGCACATCAACGGGATAGTCTGCTGGAAGGACGGCGACTATCGTCTCGGCTACGAACTCCCTCGTAAAGGTCGTCGGGAATGGTGAAGGTACACTCTCCAAGCACAGGCGGTCCGTTGCAATGGGCAGATCTTCACCGGCTGGCTGGGCGCGGTCCCCAAAGCCGCCGGCCTCATACCAGCCGTGGGGCGTCTGATCACGCTCCGTAACTGTCCACCGCGCATCGGGGAAAACCAGCTCATAGCTCAGCTAGGCCAAGCCGGCCAGCACCATCGCAAACAGCAGATAGGTCGCAGGCTCCGACACGACCGAGATGGCCAGCGAGCCAACCTCCAAGGCGCCGAAGGTGTGCGCGCCATTGGTGTCGAACGCGCCAACGTTGGTCAGCGAAAACGTATAGTTCCCGAGCGCGAGATCTTCCGGTAGCAAGAAGCTGAGCTCCTCGCCCCAGAAGCCATCGAGGGCGAGTTGGCCGTTGCGATTGGGCAAGCCAGCGAAATGCAGCTCGCTGCCGGTCGCACCGACGGTATCCAAGCGAATCGCACCACCTACGGGAAGCGGCACAAAGGGCCCGGAAGCCGCTGGTGCGCTCTGGTCTTCGCCAGCGAAGACTGACCAGCCATGTGATGCATAGTCACGATCTTGCAGGATAATGTCGGGAGTCCTATTCGGCACAATGATGTCGTAAGCGATGCCGTGGACAAGTCCGGAACCGCTGACAAACGTTCACAGATCCCGCTGCGCACCCGGATTCACGTTCACAGCCGTAGTCCGGTCGCCATAGTTGGCGCCAGCAAAAAGGTCGACACGCAGAGCGAACGCCGGGCTGGCGCAAAGCTAACCCGACTTTCGGCCCTCGACTCCTTTATTTCCTATGTCTGGAAAATTTCTGCTGCCTTTCGGCGTGATACCCGCAAAGATCAACTTTTTGCTGACAGGCAGTTGGTTATGGGCTGCCACCTGCTACGCACCGATCAGCAGGATCTGCCTGCCAAGCAACTTTGGCAGCTATTCATCACCTCAGTCTTGGCTGAAGAGGGGTTTCGGCTACTAAAAACCGACTTAGGCCTGCGCCCGAATTTCCATCAGATCAAAGATTGCGCGGACGGGCACATTTTCATCACCGTGCTTGCCCACCACGTACCGACGCACATCCTGTTCACCTTGCGCCAGCGCGGAGACACCCGCGGCTGGCAGACGTTACGCAGCGTCTTGCAGCCGCATAGCTACGGGACACTGATCGCTCCGACAGTCGACGACACGGTTCATTGAATTGGTAAGCCAGGGCTTCCTGAGGCATCACAGGCGCAGATCTATCGCCACTTCGACATCGACACGACCGCCTTGTCGCAGACCAAGTTGATCACCACACTAAAATGACACGAGAAGAACCTGCGACTTTGTCGTGACTCCCTTCTTATCTCAGGCATCATCAGGAATTTGCGATCCTGCTTGAGAAAGTCTGGCTAACTTATGCCGCGGCCATTCACGACCGAATTGAGGTGCAGCCGGTCTTGCAATATATCCACTCGCCAGCAGCCGCGGCTGACATTGATAATGCGCTGGTCCTAGGGCTACGCGTCAGCTTGCCCCTCTGGTAGTATTGCGAACTGTGCTACTGCGTGCGAAGCCGAGACGCAAGGCGTCCAAAAGACGAGTTTGCAGCAGACGCGAGTTTATCCACGGGCTGTTAGGCGAATCCCGTTGTCTTCCAAGTAAATCAGCCGCTTCCTATACAAGGCGCTCACGGCCAGCTTAAAGGCTTTCTTGCTGACGCCAAAGCGCTGTTGAATCGCGTGCGGGGAACTCTTGCTCGTCAGGGGGAGAAAGCCATCTGCGCTTTGGATGGCGGCCAGGACCGTAGCCTCGACGCCGGCGACCTTGGCATACCCGGGCGGTTGCAGCGAGATGTCTAGCTTGTCGTCCAAGCGCAATTCTTTGACGTAGCCCGACATGCGCTGGCCGTCCTCCAAGTGCTCGAAAACCTCGTCCCCGTAGAGCAACCCCCAATATTGGCCATCTACGATCGCCTTATAGCCCAAGTCGGTCTCTTCGAAGATCATCAACTCGACTTCATCGCCGAATTGATAGCAGTCGGCAAAATAGGACAGATACTTGCGCAAGTCTCCAGTGCCGTAGAGCCGGTCTGTCTGCTCGTCCAGACAGATCCTCACCACCCGCCATTCGCCCACGCGAAAGAGCCCGTTCTGCTGGCGCCGTGGGACCAATAGGTCCTTGGCGATCCCAAGATCCATAAAGGCTCCGTCTGACGACGTGCCCACCACTTCTAGGCAGGCGAACTCGCCGAGCACCGCTTTGGGCTTTTCAGGGGTCGCGGTCAAACGCTCTTCTGAATCGCGATAGACAAACACCGATATGTGATCGTCCAGCTTGAGGTCGCTGGGCGCAAAACGCAATGGCAACAATGCCTCATCGCCCGCTTCGTTGGCGACAAAGAAGCCAAACTCTGCGGTTCGGATAACCTTCAACTCACTGATAGTTCCAAGCACCTGCGACCTTCCCATTTAGCCTGACTAATTGATGCAATCTCGTTGCGAGAGTCGGCTGTGTGCTTCAGGCAACGATTAATCTTCGATGGACAAGCCGCAAGGATAGTCCGCAAACGCGCTTACGCTACTGATGCGCTAACGAATCGTTTCGCCTCACTGTTTGCCGCAGATGGCAGGAAAGAGCCGGCAGTGCTCCCAGTGGTACCTGGTCTGATGCGTCCTAATTTATGCGGATTGTCTACGGACAGGGATAGCGGGTATTTTTCTGAGTGGTGTTTGTCGGGGCAGACCTCTTAGCTGCCGGCCTGCAAGAGGGCGATCGCCTTGTTCAGCTCTGCAATCTGCAGGGGCTTGTCGCGGACCAGATCCACGCAGGCAGTTCGTTCCGTCACGCTGTTCATGATGCTGCCAACCACAGTGAGCCTAAATGATGGGTTTGGCGGTAGCGAGGGTTTTGGTGGGAACAAGTAGATCATACTATCGACTCGCTGGTAGCGCGAAATCCGGCAACACGGCTAAAGTGTCCTATGCGTAAGTCATTTACACTCGCCGAATGCGGCAACGGCGACGCCCGCGACGCCATCCCAGATGACCAACTCCTTGCGGAGATCGCAAAGGCACTGGGTCATCCGGCATGCGTCCAGATCCTGCGTCTCCTCCTTCAATATGAGCGCTGTTTTGCTGCGATATTGTCGAGGCACTCCCTCTGGCACAGTCCACCGTTTCGCAAGACCTCAAGCAGATGAAGCAAGCCGGGCTCATTCAAGGCGAGGTCGCTGGAGTTAGTGTGTGCTACTGCCTCAATCCGGCCGTCTTTCAGTACTTTAAGGCCATCTTTGCCGCGCTCCGACAGTGCGTAATCGTTTTTTGGCGATTGATGATGGGGGGACTGGCCTTGCGAGTGGCGGCGCGATAAAATGAATAAGGAGATGATTATGAGCGAGCATGCTGAACGCAAAATGAGCAGCATTTTTGAGCGTTACCTGACGGTTTGGGTCGCCCTCAGCATTGTTGTAGGCATCGCTTTGGGAAAACTTCTGCCAGACCTCGCGAAGACTTTGGATGGCGTCGCGATATCCGTAAACGGCGCACCAGTGGTGTCTATTCCGATTGCGGTCTGCCTCTTCTTCATGATGTACCCGATTATGGTGAAGATCGACTTTGCGAGTGTGGTGCAGGCCGGCAAAACCGGCAAACCGGTATTTCTGACGCTGTTTCTGAATTGGTGCGTAAAGCCATTCACCATGTATGGGATATCGCTGTTTTTTCTCGGTGTGCTTTTCCGTGGTTTCATTGGCCCAGAGGCGACAGATCTGGTGAGGATGCCGTTTGGCCTTGACCTCCCAGTCGGCAGCGAATACGGAGCCGGGGCTGTCGTGCTCCAAGATGGCATCAAAATGCTGCAAGTTCCCCTCTGGCGCAGCTACCTTGCGGGGTGCATTCTGCTCGGGATCGCCCCCTGTACGGCGATGGTGCTCGTCTGGGGATACCTGGCGAGGGGCAACGACGCTCTGACGCTGGTTATGGTAGCGATAAACTCCCTGACGATGTTGCTGCTCTATGGGGTGCTCGGTGGGTTTCTGCTCGGAGTCGGCCGCTTACCCGTCCCCTGGCAAGCACTGCTCCTCTCGATCGGAATCTACGTCGCGCTGCCACTTGTTGCCGGGTATTTTTCCCGCCGGTGGATCATCCGGGTGAAGGGAGAGGCGTGGTTTCGGGAGACGTTTCTCCAAGTGCTTACCCCGATCACGATCATTGCCCTGCTCGTCACCTTGGTGCTGCTCTTCTCCTTTAAGGGCGAGGTGCTTATCGACAATCCGCTCACCATTCTGTGGATCGCGATCCCCCTGTTTCTTCAGACCTGCCTTATTTTTGGTCTGGGCTACGCGCTGGCAAGATGGCTAAAGCTGAGCTACGAAGATGCTGCGCCTGTCGCAATGATCGGAGCTTCGAATCACTTTGAAGTGGCGATCGCCACTGCCACTATGCTGTTTGGACTCTCCTCTGGCGCTGCCTTAGCCACCGTTATCGGTGTGTTGATCGAAGTTCCAGTGATGCTGATGTTGGTCCGGATTTGCCTCAAAACGAGGGCATGGTTCGGGCCCGCGGTGATGCCGAAGCCAAGCCAATAGAATTTCAGGAGGGGCACCGGCTGCCTGCGAATCCCGACATTGCCCGCACCATACAGGCCGAAACAGTCGAGTGCTTCAACAGCCTGGGGGGAAATTAGCAAGCAAGTCCTTATAGCAGTGGCTTTACGCCGGAGCCGCCATTCTGGAAAGACCTTCAGAACTGACTTGCGCCGCCCAGGTGATTGACCTTCCCCCGACGGTTACCATAGTACGCAGCTCTGCCGGTGGCGTAGGGATAAATTATTGTTATGGATAGGAGGCCTGTCATGGGCGTATTGCAGCTGGGCATTCCAAAGGGAAGCCTCGAGAATAGTACGGTGGAAATGTTCGCCAAGGCCGGTTATAAGATTTCGATTAGTTCGCGGAGCTACTTTCCCAGTATTGATGATCCGGAAATCGAGTGCACGCTGATTCGTGCTCAAGAGATGGCCCGGTACGTGGAAGAGGGTGCTCTCGATGCTGGGTTGACTGGATCGGACTGGATTCGTGAAGTAGGCGCAGACGTGGTTGAAGTCGCCGAGCTGGTCTATGGCAAGGTCGGTCGCAAGCCGCTGCAGTGGGTGCTGGCCGTGCCGGAAGATTCGGACATTCACAAGGCGGCGGATCTGGAAGGCAAGCGGATCGCCACCGAGGCCGTCGGCATGACCAAGCGCTACTTGGCTGACAACAAGGTAACCGCCAAGGTAGAGTTCAGTTGGGGCGCGACCGAAGTGAAGCCGCCACGACTGGCCGATGCGATTGTAGAAATCACCGAGACTGGCTCGTCGTTGCGGGCCAATAATCTCCGAATTGTGGACACGCTTTGCACCTCGACCACGCGTTTGGTGTGTAACAAGGAAGCCTGGGCAGATGATTTCAAGCGCCGAAAAGTCGAGCGCCTGGCTATGCTGCTCATTTCGGTGCTGGAAGCGGAGAGCAAGGTCGGCCTAATGTTTAATCTGCCGAAGGATAAGGTGGAAGGCGTGATGAACCTGCTTCCGGCTTTGCGTCGGCCCACGATCTCGCCGCTGGTCGAAGAAGGCTGGGTGGCCCTCAATACGGTGGTGGAGGAGCACGTGGTGCGCGAGATCATCCCGCAGCTGTCTTTGCATGGCGCGGAAGGCATCGTCGAGTATTCACTGAATAAGGTCGTTCGCTAACCGGGCTCTGTTGCAGCTCTCGATCACATATTTCGGGCAGGCCCGTGAGTTTGCGGGAGGCGCAAGAGAGTTTCTGGCATTGGCAGAAGGTGCTACGCTGGAGGACGCGCTGCGGCTTGCCGCAGGCCAGCATGGCCCGAAGCTTGCGCAGTTGTTGTTCGATGCCGCAGGCAGCTTGCGGCGCAACGTGCTGCTGGTCCTAAATGGTGCCCACGCACAAGGTGGCGCGCTTAGAGACGGCGATGCCCTGACGATCCTGCCATCAATTTCTGGAGGCTGAGGATGCTTCCAGAGCTGACAGCGCAAGAACGCGCGGTCTCCGCAATGGCTGCGAACATCGCAGTGCTAGAGGGGATCAAGGTGCTTGCCGGGCTGGGAGAGACGCTGGCCGGTACACTGCTGACCTACGATGCGTTGACGATGTCGTTTATGAAGGTGCCGCTCGCGCGGCGTCCTGACTGCCCGATCTGTCGGGACGTTTAGCCGGATGAAGAATGCGAAACGGATGTTTTTGCTGTCGGCGGTCGTGGTGGTGGCTCTCGTGCTGGGGCTTGCGAAGTTCGCAAGCCCTGCGAAGTCCGCAGCGGGCGGGTCCGCAATTCTGGTCTATTGCGCGGCTGGAATCAAGGCCCCGGTGCAAGAGCTAGCGACCCAGTTCGAACAGGATTATGGGGTGCGGGTACATCTGCAGTTCGGCGGTTCTGGAACCTTGCTCAGCAACCTGCAGGTGAGTCAGCAGGGCGACCTGTATTTATCCGCAGATGTGAGCTATCAGGAGATTGCCCGGGCCAAGGGCCTGGTTCGGGAGCTGGTGCCTCTGGCCTTCCAGAAGCCGGTGATCGCGGTTCACAAAGGCAATCCCCGTCAGATTCGCGGGCTGGCGGACCTGGCGCGCAGCGATGTGCGCGTGGCACTGGGAAATCCGGAAGCCGCTTCGATTGGCAAGCAAACCCAGAAACTGCTGACGGCAAGCGGGCACTGGGCAGCTGTCGCCGAGAATGTGACGCAAAACGGGGTATTTAAGCCGACGGTCCCCGAGGTGGCAAACGATATTAGCCTGGCATCTGTAGACGCGGGAATTATTTGGGACGCGACCGCGCGACAGTACGACGACATTGAGCTGATTCAGGTCCCGGAGTTGGATCTGGCACGCAAAGAAATCATGATTGGGGTGCTGACTCAGTGCACCCAGCCGACGCACGCGCTCCGCTTTGCTCGCTATCTAAACAGCACGGTGGGGAATGCGGTGTTCGCAGCGCACCACTACGAGACCGTGGCGGGTGATCGTTGGGAGTGGGAGCCGCAGATGACTTTTTTCAGCGGGACTGTAAATCGACGCGGTATCGATCGGGCTGTGCTTGATTTCGCCGAGCGCGAGGGCGTGTCGATGAATGTGATCTACAACGGCTGCGGCTTGCTGACTGGGCAAATGCGTACGATTCGCGCGAGTGAACAGGCAACGGGCTTCCCAGACGCCTACATGGCCTGCGATCGCTACTACCTGGATGTGGTGGCCGACTGGTTCAAGGATGACAGCAACATCTCTGAGAATCGCATCGTGATCGCCGTGCCGAAGGGAAATCCTGCGAAGATCGCAACCCTTGGGGACCTCGCAAAACCAGGAGTAAGGGTCGCGCTGGGGCAACCGCAGCAGTGCACGATCGGGGTCCTGACGCGCAAGCTGCTGGAAGAGCAGGGCCTGCTTGATGCGATCACCGCAAACGTGGTGACCGAGACCGCGTCATCGGCACTGTTGGTCCCGGCTATCGCCACGGGGCACGCAGATGCGGCCATTGCCTACGAGACCGATACCCTGGCGGAGGTGGGCAAGATCGACAGCGTCGTAATCGAGTCGCAACTGGCGCGTGCTGTGCAGCCGTTTTCGATCTCACGGTCGAGCGTGTACCAGCACCTGAGCGAGCGGTTGCGGGCAGCGATTGTCGCGCATCGCGACGATCTGGAGGCGGCTGGCTTTGTATTGCAGCCGGGCCCGGAGAAGTGAAAGAGCTGACTGCGCCAGCAGTGAGACGGGCGGATACCGCGTTCTACCTAATCCTGACCGTGATCTGCCTGCTGTATGTCGGGCTGTTGTTTTTGTTGATCGGGGCCGATGTCGCCTACATGGTGTTGGGCGATGACTTACCGGACCGGAATCCAATGCTGGATGCGTTGGCCAAGCCAGAGATCCGGCGCTCGATCCTGCTGAGTCTGGGCTCCTGCACCATCACGGCGATCCTATCGGTCTGGGTTGCTGTGCCGATCGGCTACCTGCTCACGAGGGTGGAGTTTCCTGGGCGACGGCTGGTGGATGCCGCGCTGGATATCCCGATTGTGCTGCCGCCGCTGGTGGTCGGGCTGAGCTTACTAATCCTGTTTCAATTTCCACCGTTTTCGACGGAGCTGGCGATCCCGCTGGGGGATGGCGAAGTGCTGCGGCTGAGTCTGGCGCGGCTGGTGGTTTATCAGGTCCCGGCTGTGATTCTGGCGCAGTTTACGGTCTCGGCAGCGTTCGCGGTGCGGACCATGAAGGTGACGTTTGAGCAACTCAATCCGCGCTGTGAGCAGGTGGCGCTGACGCTCGGTTGTACGCGGTCGCAAGCTTTCTGGCGGGTGGTGGTCCCACAGTGCGGTCCGGGGCTGATTACCGCATTTACGCTGTCATGGGCGCGCGCTCTCGGTGAGTTTGGGCCGATTCTGATTTTTGCCGGGGCGACCCGCAATAAGACGGAGGTGCTGTCTACGACGGTGTTTCTAGAGTTGAGCATTGGCGATCTGCAGGCGGCCGTGGCGGTTTCCTTGATCATGGTGATTGCTGCGGTGGTGGTGCTGGTGATCGCCAGACTGTGGGGGCTGCGCGAGTTTTATGCGGAGGGCCGGGCATGATCGAACTCAAGGATGTCGCGATCGCCGCTGGCGGGTTCTCGCTCGCTGGCGTGAATTTGCGGATTCCGCAAGGCAAATACGGCGTCTTGATGGGCAAGACAGGCTGTGGCAAGTCGACCATTCTCGAAGCGATCGCGGGGCTGAAGCGGGTCACCGCCGGGACCATCTGCCTGGCAGGTGAGGATGTGACCGAGGCCAAGCCCGCGCTGCGTGCTGTGGGCTTTGTGCCGCAGGACAGTGCTTTGTTTCCAGGGATGACCGTGGCGGAGAACCTGACCTTTGCGTTGGATATTCGCGGGGCCGGGAAGGAAGAGCAGGACGCGCGTCGCCAGGAATTAGCGGGCTTGCTCGGGCTTGAAGCACTCTTGGAGCGCTATCCTGCCAATCTGAGCGGCGGGGAGCGCCAGCGCGTGGCACTCGGCCGGGCGATCTCATTTCGGCCAACGACACTGCTGCTGGACGAACCGCTAAGTGCGGTAGACGAGAATACCCGGGAGGAAATGCACGATCTACTCAAGTCCGTGCAGCAGTTTTCATCTGCGACCATACTGCACGTGACGCACAGCCGTGGGGCAGCTGAGCGTCTGGCAGACCTGCGTTTTGAGCTAGTGGATGGGCGCATCTGCTCCTGACGCGAGAATTTATCCACTTGTGCTGATTTGTCAGGCGTCGCTATCTCCGTACAGTACCGCTCACATGTCGAATTCCACCGTACCGAGGTCGTCCCCATATGCCTGTCAAACAAAGTGTCTGCTATCCGCTGTTCGCTGAAATTCCAGTCGACGATTTCTGCCGGACTGCCGCCGAGATAGGCTTGTCGGCAATCGAGCTGTGGGGGTGGGACGAGAGTCTCGACGGGATCGTCGAGACCGCGAAGAAGCATGGTCTGGTCATGGCCAGCATGTGCGGGCACGAATCGCTGCCCGACGGACTGAACAAGGCTGAAAACCACGATCGGATCGAAGGGGAATTGCGGGTCTCTATCGACAAGGCATCAGAGCTAGGGATTCCCGGTGTGATCTGTTTCTCCGGCAATCGTAATCCCGGACAGAGCGATCTGGAAGGCATGATTACTTGCGCCAGGGGGCTTCGGCGCATTGCCCCATACGCTGAGGAGAAGGGGATCAACCTAAACGTCGAGCTACTCAATTCGAAGGTTGACCACCCAGGCTACCAGTGTGATACGACCGACTGGGGCCTGGCACTGTGTGAAATGGTCAACAGCCGACGCGTGAAGCTGCTCTTCGACATTTACCACATGCAGATCATGGAAGGCGACATTATCGGCAACATCCGCAAAGGGATTGACTGGATCGGGCACTTCCACACGGCTGGGAATCCGGATCGACACGACTTGGACGACGACCAGGAGCTAAACTACCGGGGAATCTGCCGGGCCATTGCTGCGACTGGCTACGATCTCTACGTCGGGCATGAGTTCTCGCCCAAGGGCGACAAAATCGAGGCGCTCAAGAAAGCCTTTGCGCTCTGCGACGGCTAGGACGAAGCTTGCGGAGAGCCTCTTTCTGGTCAAAAAAAACTGGGAGCGCAGGCGTCCCGTCTGGTCCATCCCCAAAAGCGAGTTCGGCAAGAAGAGCCAACCACTGATACACACGGATGGATACTGATTTCCACGGTGGATCTGGAGCCTCCTCCGTCCCAAAATGCCGCGTGCCAGCGTCAATTAGGATGGGCTGGCATGGCGTGTCAGACCACAGATGTACGGCTGAATTGTACCTGCGATGCCCGGCACCAAGGCGATGCTTGTTTTGCCTTGCTATGGAGATACGGAGGCTGGGCAGGGCGCAGAGCAGGAGAAAAAATCATCACACGGCGGCTCTTCCTTGTGCCTCTTCGCTTCTTCGTAGTTGATGTCTCCCATCTCCCTGCCTTGCGTTGTGCCTGGGGGGACGCGGGACAGAGACCCAACGCTACTTTTGGGGGGATGTCACACCGCTACTGGGGAACGAAAGTAGCTTGGCTCTCTGAGCCGAGTCCCGCTGTGCGATGCGCTGGGCGGTTTCGCGGCAGGCTCAGCTAAAGCCGGCAGGCTCCACTGCCACCGAGCGTCGCGCCCGTACTCACCGTCACATTGCTGCATCAGCGGCTTGCGACCGCGTCGGCCGCCACTCGATTCCTGGCAAGGCGCGGCGTTTCGCAATTGGCGAAGCGTAATACAGCGCGGTGCCGTCTGAGAGAAGGGGGACAGCTGTCGAAAGGCTGAAAGGCTCGGCCCCTCATGGACTGTGTTGACACCGTGACGATGACTGCTGGTCGGGCTTCATCACATGTCAGGGCGTCGCCGGGAGTCATGGCGTCACCCAGTCACCAAGTCCTATTCCATCACGCCCTCCGCGTGATTGCTAGCGGGTGCAGCAGAACTCGGTGACTGGGCTGACGATGTCGGAGGGCCTTCGCGCATCCCCGGCCACACGTTCACACGTTTATTACGGACACTGAATTTACTGTTGCGATGAGATCGCAGAAATTCGGTCCGAGAGGGCCGCCCCGCTTTCAACAAGCGACTCTGCTGCTCAGTCTACGAGAAAGGTCGCGAGCAGAAGACTATGCTGGAGGAGTATCTTCATGGTCGGCACTGGCTGGCTCGTCGACAGCCGGAGGTTCCGGATCCGTGCATATTTCGGCTTTGAGCGCACTGGGGTCGTCAGCCGAGGCGTCGTCTGCTTCGTGGTCTTCACCAAGATCGCTGTAGTCTTCGTCTCGGTAGTATTCCTCGTGCCCGTCGTCTTCGTCGCAGTAGTCGTCGGCGCTTTCGCAGTAATCGTGTTTTTCGTCGTGGAAGGGGGTAGGGGAGACAAAGGCGTCTTTGAAGGGCGAGGTGGCGCCTTTGATGGCATCTTTCGCCTGGCGATCGAGTTCCTGGATCTCGCGAAGCGTGCTTCGCGTAGACGCACGGGCTTCGTAGACGTACTGTTGGACTTTGCCGTAGAACTTGCCGATCGTTCGCACAAACCGTGGCAGGTCTTCCGGGCGAACAAACAGGATCACCGCGACCAGCAAGACAAGCGCTTCATGTAGTGACAGACCAAGCATCTAGACCCTCTTCAGATTTGCGACCGGCTGCGCAGACGATCCGTGTCGTCGTGATTCTCGCCGCTGCGCTCTTGATTTCTCATGCTTACTTCTACAACGGTGCGCAGTGGAATCATAACGCCCGGCTAGACATGATTTTTGCGACGGTTGAAGGCGGGGCACCGCTATTCTCGATCGACAGCTTTATTTCGGACCATCGGGCGGGCAAGAACACGGGCGATTGGTCCTTTTTTCAAGGGCATTTTTACTCGAATAAGGCGCCTGGCTCGTCTCTGCTGGGGATCCCCGCGTACTTTTGTTTCTACCATGCGGAACGCCTAGTGGGCGTGGATCCGGCCGCGCCTGGACCGGCATTGTGGAATGCGTACTTGGTGCACGTGCTGGTGACGGTCGTGCCGCTGGTGCTGTCGTTGCCCTTTGCGCTGTTCCTGTTTCTGCGCCTCTCCGGAGGGCGACTGCGCTGGGCGGTGTTCTGCACGGTCTCGTTGTACTGGGGGACATTTCTGTTTCCGTACGCGACACAGTTGTGGGGACATTGTACGGCGGCGGCGTTTGTGGTCGTGGCGCTGTCGCTGTTTCAGCGTTGCGGAGTGCGCACACCGTTGGCTGTGGGAGCGTGCTCCGGAGCAGCGGTTCTCTGCGAGTATTCGTGCGCAATTGCGGTGTGCGCAATCGGCGTCGGCTATCTGGTGCGGCGTGATCTGCGCTCTTTCGGGACCTTCTGCCTGGGGGGGCTTCCGGCGCTGGGCTTGTTCGCTTGGTATCACACGGTCTGTTTTGGGGCGCCGTGGCGGATCGCCAACTTCTATATCAATCCTATTTTTCAGGACGATGCGGGGCTGTTTAGTGAATTTTACGCAGAAGCAATCTATGGCCTGAGTTTCAGCGGTTTTCACGGGGCATTCAGATTTATGCCGGTTTTGTTGCTCGGCCTGTTGCTGCTGCCACTGACGGGGCGGAATCGGGATCGGGTGTTTTGCGTGGTCTGCGTGCTGATGGCCGGGGGATTTTTGGCGATGAACCTGACGTTCAACGGTTGGCATGGTGGCTACTGCATTGGCCCGCGGTACCAGATCCCGGTGTTGATCGCGTATGTCGTGCCGCTGTGCTGGTTGCCAGGGTACCGTTGGGCGCGAGCCGGGGCCGTGCTGCTCAGTGCCGCGGGGATTGTATGCATGAGCCTGATCGCGATGATTTCCGCATCCTATCCGGAGAACGCGCGGCTGTCTCCGCTACGGGCGTACACTGGCTGGTTCTGGGACATGGTGACAGGGAGGGGCAGTCGGCTGCATCCGTTTCCGGGGCAGATCCGGGACCAAGCCAGCAGCGAAGTCTACCAGCTTCAACACTTCAACTGGGGCGAGCTAGTCGGCTTGCAGGGCGCGGCTTCGGCGCTGCCCTGGGTGGTGGCGATGGGCGCAGCTGCGCTGCTGGTCTACCGCCTTACTGCGGCGGTACCTCCGACGAATGATGATGGAGGATCGGAGCCGGAGCCGACGGCTTGACGACGTAGGTAAAGCGGGCGACGAACCGAAAGTCAGCACCGTCTCGGACAAATGTCCAGGTGTAGAGTCCACTGAGTACGGCGGTGTCGTCGCCTGAGGGCTGGATCGCCAGGCTGTCCGTGTCTACTGCCACGAGCAGGTCTTCGCAGGGGCTGAGCCCGGCGAAGTAATCTCGACGCGCCGGCGCATCTCTGCGGACGCGATTGGAAAACGTGGGCAGCAGGACGGCGTCGCTGGCGTACATGGCCGCGATGCGATCGACATCGACGGCGTTGACCGCGTCCAGCCAGTTAAGCAGGACGGCGTGAAAAGGATCGTTCATGGTGGTTCCTCCTAAAAATTGCGAACTCCGCAACGCCAGACGGGCTGACGTGGCGGGGGCGCAAGTTGTTTCTTACATTCCGCTTTGCAGCGCTTCGAGATGACGCGAGAAGTGATCGGCCAACAGCTCGGTGTAGGTGTCCTGATGGTCATCGAGGACCTTACGCAGCGCGCCGCCCAACTCGGGATCGGTCAGCGTAGAGCCGAAGGTACAGTGCAGGATCTGGCGGCCTGGCTCGGTGAAGCCCTTGCCCATGGGCACTTCTGCCCAGATGCCGAGATATTGCTTCTCCAAAGTCTCGAGCGACTGTCCCTCAGTGGTGGGGGCACAGTCAAGAGTGGCCGAGACGTGGTAGGTAGCACGGTCGGTCTCGTAGTGCTCGCGGCCGAAGTCGATGATGCGGCGGAACAGCGCTTCGTCGTGTTTGGCGGCGACGCGCACGGCTTCGAGATAGCTGGTGCCAGCGGTCTTGACGTGGAAGCGGCCGTGCGTGTTCCGAGCGAGAATCTCGTACATGGACAGCTTGTCCGAACCGGAGTGCAGGCTGAGCTTGTAGGGGCCGAGCAGTTCGGCGATGGCATTGTGATCGCGCATGGACGCGTTCAGGGCATCCAGGTCGCCCTTGTAGTCCACGCCCTTCTCGAGTTCACCAATGAAGCGGGGAGCGAGGCTGACCATCTTGAGCCCATGCTGGCGAATCTGATCGGCGATGATGTAGTGCTCTGCCAGGGTGGTGGGCTGGTCGGTTTCGTCCACGCTGAGCTCGATCTCATATTCGCGATCCAGCTTTGTGGCCTGCTCTTTGACGTAGTCGCCCAAGGCGAGGGCGTGGTTGAGAGCGCGGCCATATTTAACGGCTGCGCGCATGCAGGCTTCTTCAGTCAAGTCGACGCGGGTGGTGGTTTTGAGCAGAGTGGCTTTGCCGCTGTAGCGGTCGAACCATTCGATCTCGTCGCGAACTTCTGCAAAGGCCGCACGAAGGGCCTCCTCGTCGTAGTTGTCCGCGTTGTCATCGACAAAGTCTGAGGGATCGATGGTGAAGAAGGTGAAGCCAGCGTTGAGCGTGACGTCGACGTCTTCACGGGTCTTGAGGTGATCTGCATCGGCGCCACAGGGGCCGTCCCAGCCAGCTGTATGCATCCCTTCGATCGCTTCGGCCATGACTTGTGGGGCGGTGCGCTGGGTGCGAGTCATCTCACGGATGGACTGCTGTGGGAAGATGGGGTCGATGCCGGCGCCGGAGCGAAGCATCGCCTCGACGTGGCCAGGCGTGGCGACTCCGATGCGGTCGCCAAAGCCAAAGCTCGACGTGAGCCCGAGTGTTACGCATTCATGATTCATGGAATTCTCCAATGTTTGTGCCGTTTGGCACGAGTTAGCCTGCGAAGGCGGGCGCCGGAAGGCCGACTACTCCGGGTTTCACCACAAATAGGCTGCCAGCGTGAGGCTGACTGGTGTCGCCTTCACAGCCTTGGCGTGCTGTGGTGATGTAGAGGGTGTCGAGTTCTGGACCGCCAAAGGCGCAGGAAGTTACTTGGCGCGCCGGCACGTGAATACGGCCGATCTGGTCACCAGTTTGAGGATTGTAGCGGTTGATTGCCCAACCGCCCCAAAATGCGACCCAGAGCATCCCTTCGGCATCAATGGTCATGCCGTCCGGGAAGCCTTCTGTGTCACGTAAATCGATGGCTGTGCTACGATTGCTGATGGACCCAGTTGGATCATCGTAGTCATAGCGGGAGACGACGCGTGTGGGCGTGTCGATATAGTACATGGTGCTGCGGTCTGCGGTCCAAGTGAGACCGTTTGAGACGGTGATGTCGGTTTCGACTTTGGTCACCGATTGATCGGTATCGAGGCGATACAGCGCGCCTAAGGGCTCTTTCTGTGGGAGCGAAAGGGTGCCAGCCCAGAAACGGCCTGATGGATCGCATTTGCCATCGTTAAAGCGATTCCCGGGTAGGTCTGCCTCGGGATCGGCGATGGGGATAACGGTCTCGTCGTCGAGGTCGAGTGTGGCGAATCCGCTGTGTTGGGCGAGGATGAGCACGCTACTGGCACGCGGCGCCACGGCGCCGGGCATTTCGGAGAGCTGAATGACGCGGTCTTCGCCCGTGCTTGGCGTATGGACATGAACGCGGCAACCGAGAATATCCACCCAATACAGACGCTGGACGACGGGATCCCAAATGGGGCCCTCGCCAAGTTCAGCGCGAGCATCAAGCAGAAGCTCAGCGGTTTCAGGCATTTATGATGTGGGTGCCACCATAAGTGGCAGTCAGCACCAGCTGAAGCCGGGCGCAGGCGCCCGACTCCAGCTAGGAGCCAATCTCCGCTTATTCCGCGGCGATCGCTGACTGTGCTGCAGCCAGACGTGCAACTGGTACGCGATATGGCGAGCAGCTGACGTAGTTCAGGCCGCTGTGGAAACAGAAGTCCACAGAAGCTGGGTCACCGCCCTGTTCACCACAGATACCGATCTTGAGGTCGCTGTTGGTCTTACGACCCCGCTCCACACAGGTCTTGATCAACTGGCCAACGCCCTCTTGATCAATGGTCTGGAACGGATCTGCTGCGAGGATACCTTGGTCGAGGTAGTCTTGCAGGAAGCCGCCGATGTCATCACGGCTGAAGCCGAAGGTCATCTGCGTCAGGTCGTTGGTGCCGAAGGAGAAGAACTCAGCAACTTCTGCCATGCGGTCTGCAAGCAAGGCCGCGCGTGGGATCTCGATCATGGTGCCGTAGGGGCAAGTGATGCCTTCGCGGATATTTGCGCGCACGTCTGCAATGACGCGGTCGTAGATATCTTTGGTAGCGGTCAGCTCGGTGACGTCACAAGTCACAGGGACCATGATCTCAGGCTTAGCATCGGTGCCTTCGTTCTGCAGCTCTGCAGCAGCTTCGAGGATGGCACGAATCTGCATCTCGGAGATGGCTGGGTAGGTGATGCCCAGACGCACGCCGCGATGGCCCATCATTGGGTTCACTTCATGCAGATCTGCGCCACGCTTGGCGACGTCTTCTGCGCTGATCCCGAGTGCTTCGCCCAGGCGTGCCTGGCCGTCAGCAGTGTGGGGGATGAACTCATGCAGTGGCGGATCGAGCAGGCGAAAGGTCACGGGGTATGGTGCCATGGCTGCCATCGTGGACTTGACGTCACGCTTGACGAAGACTGCCAGGGCGTCGATTCCCTTTTGGCGCGATGCGTCGTCAGCAGCCATGATGATCTGGCGGAGGCTGAACAACGCGTCGTCTGCACCCTCACCGTAGAACATGTGCTCGGTACGGAATAGGCCGATGCCTTCAGCACCAAAGTCACGCGCGATCTGCGCATCTTCTGGCGTGTCGGCATTGGTGCGAACGCCCATGGTCCGGAACTTGTCGACCATGGTCATGAAGCCCTGCAGGCGGGGGTTTTCGGTGGCGTCGATCATGTCGAGTTCGCCTACGTAAACCTGGCCCTTAGTGCCGTTGAGTGTGATGGTATCGCCTTCCTTCAAGGTGATGCCGCCAACGGTCATGGTGCGCGCCTTCATGTCGATGTCTAGCTCGCCAGCGCCTACGATACAGCACTTGCCCCAGCCGCGGGCCACGAGTGCTGCATGGCTGGTCATGCCGCCACGAGCAGTCAGAATACCTTCTGCAGCGCGCATGCCTTCGACGTCTTCCGGGTTGGTCTCATCGCGAACGAGGATGACGCTGTTCCCGGCTGCAGCAGCTGCTACAGCGCCTTCGGAGGTCATGGAAATCTGGCCACGAGCGCCACCGGGACCTGCGGGCAGGCCCTTGGCTAGTATCGTGGTGGCAGCTTCTGCAGCTGGGTCTACCAGCGGGTGCAACAACTCGTCGAGCTGATCAGGATGGACGCGGGTTACCGCAGTCTTTTCGTCGATCATGCCTTCATCGAGCATGTCCATGGCCATGTTCAGCGCAGCGGTACCGGTGCGTTTACCCGAGCGGGTCTGCAGCATGTAGAGCTTGTTCTGCTCGACCGTGAATTCCACGTCCTGCATGTCGCCATAATGGGCTTCGAGCTTGCAACGCACGTCGTAGAGCTGCTCGTAGACCGCAGGGTTGCGCTCCTGGAGGGAGGGCATGTGCTTGTTTTGGTCGTTTTTGGTGTCGTCATTGAGCGGGTTCGGAGTACGAATCCCGGCCACAACGTCTTCGCCTTGAGCATTGACCAGCCATTCGCCGTAGAATACGTTCTCGCCGGTAGCCGGGTTACGGGTGAAGGCAACGCCGGTGGCGGATTCGTCGTTGAGGTTGCCGAACACCATGCTTTGCACGTTGTTGGCTGTGCCCCAATGGTCGGGAATGCCTTCGATGCGGCGATAGGCGATGGCACGGCGACCGTTCCAGCTCTTGAACACGGCGCTGATGCCGCCCCAGAGCTGCGCATGGGGATCGTCTGGGAATTCGACTCCAAGAACTTCGACGACCTTGGCCTTATACTGCTCGCATAGCTCCTTGAGATCGGCGGCGGACAGCTCAGTGTCGGACTCAACACCTCTTGCGTCTTTGAGCGAGTCGAGCAGCACTTCCAGTTGGTGACGGATGCCACGGCCTTCCTCGGGCTCAATGCCCTCGGACTTCTCCATGACGACGTCAGAGTACATGGTGATGAGACGGCGGTAGGCGTCGTAGACGAAGCGCTCGTTGGACTGCTTAATCAGGCCGGGAATCGTGCTACTTGCGAGGCCGACATTGAGGACTGTCTCCATCATGCCGGGCATGGACTGGCGGGCACCGGAGCGGCAGGAAACCAGCAGCGGGTTATCGGCGTCGCCGTATACCTTGCCCATGGCAACTTCGGTCTTTGTGATTGCTTCGAGTACCTGCGCACGAAGTTCTTCAGACAGCTCGCCGCCTTCTTCGAAGAACGTGTTGCAGTAATCGGTGGTGATAGTGAAACCTGCTGGGACCGGCAAACCGATCTTAGCCATTTCAGCGAGATTAACGCCTTTGCCACCGAGAAGATTCTTCTGGGTGACGTTACCTTCGGCTTCGCTGCCGCCGAAAAAATAGACATATTTGTCGGGCATCATGAACTCCATGTTCTGGGCCAATTTGTATTCCCAAGCGACAGCTCACAAAGCCTACTCGGGTAAGTTGAAGCGGGTAGTATACCGAAAGGCGTGTCATGGGCAACTGTGGGGCACCGCTTTGGCGGGCGAACTAGGCCAGGTTAGGACCTTTCTGCCTGTTCCTGATGTTTCTGGATCAGGTCAAAGTTCGGCTCGACATGATCACGAGTTTGCGGGCGCTTCAGATGCCAGACGGTATGTAGGATGCAGCGGAAGTCGTTTAGGATAGCCAGCAGGCAGGGGATCACGATGAGTGTACCGAGTGTGGCGAATAGCACACCGAAGGCGATGGACACGCCCATTGGAATGAGAATCTGCGCTTGAAAGCTCCGCTCTAGGATGATTGGGAACAGCCCGGCGAAGGTGGTGATGGAGGTGAGAATGATGGCGCGAAACCTGCGCTTTCCCCCCTCGACAATGGCGTCATGGAGGCCCATTCCCTGTTCCAGGCGGCGATTGATCGCGACAATCAGGACGATCGCGTCATTGACCACGATTCCGGTCAGAGCAACCAATCCGAAAAAGGACATCATGGACAGGGAAATCCCATACAACAGATGGCCAAGAATCGCCCCGACAAAACCAAACGGAATGGCAAACATGATCACGGCAGGTTGCAGATAGGAGCGAAAAATCGTGGCCATAATCAGGTAGATTGCGAGGACCGCAACCGCACCGCCAAGCTTGATGGAGGCGATCGAATCCATTTGGTCTTGGGAGTCGAAGCCGCGTCGGGCATGAATGCCGAATTTTCCGGTGAGGTCGGGAACGACTTTGGTGAGTAGGTCGGTCATGATTTCTTCGGTGGGTGTGCCGTCGAGTGTGCTGGCCTTGATGGAGAACTTTCGCCGCCCGTTCTCGCGGTGGATCTTGGAGAAGCCGGAAGCTGTTGTGATGTCCGCCACAAACTCCAGCGGGACCTCCTGGCCTGTTGGGGTACGGATGCGCAGGGCTGCGATCTGCGCAATGTTGCGCCGCTCGCTGTCTGTGTAGCGGACCATGATCCGGATGTCGTCCGAATCGCGTTGGACGCGAAGTGCTTCGTCGCCATAGAATCCGGCTCGGATCTGGCCGCCGAGATCCACGACAGTGAGTCCGAGTGCGTGGGCCTGCGGTTTGAGCCTGAGTTCAAGTTCCTTGCGGCCGGGGCGGTAGTCCGTGGTGATGTCGGTGACGCCGCCGTAGGTGCCAATCTTTTGCTTGAGCGCGACGATCGCCTCGTCGAGGAAGTCTGGATCGTCCCCGACAACGTCGAGTTGGATATCTCCCCCCGGAGGACCACCGCCGAAGCCAAGGAACTGAATCGACTCGACGCCCTGGAGAGCCCCTGTCTTCTCGCGCCAGCGTTGGAGGATTTCCTCGAAGTAGAGGTTGCGCTCCTCGGTGGGGGTGAGTTCGACAAAGATATTGGCGAGATTGTCGCCACGTACCGGATTCCCATTCTCAATGCCGAGGGTCCCGCCGATGTTTGCATACACGGCTACTGATAAGCTCTTGCCGTCGAGCTGCGCTTCAAAGGACCGGGCCGTTTCGTTCCAGGACGCCACGACGGTCTTGGCGATCGCCTCGGTGCGGACCAGCGGTGTGCCGGGCGGTGTCTCGATCAGCACGTGCACATAGTCCACGTCGGAGGATGGGAAGAACTCGTAACCGACCATTCCACCGCGCACAAAGCCGACGGTAATCATTACGGTCGCGGCGCCTCCGGCCATCGCCGCATACCGCCAGTGCAGGAGAAAGCGAAGGACTGGGTCGTAGAGGCGCTCAATAAAGAAACGCAGGCCGGATGCGATGAAGGCGCGCAGTTTTCCCAGCGGATTCCACCACGACGCATCGCGGAAGCTGCGGTAGCCAATGTGCGGGAGGTCCCGTAAATGGACGGGAAGAATGATCAGCGCTTCGAATAGACTGATGGTCAGAGCGGCTACGACCGGACCGGGGAGCACCGCGATAAACTTGCCGATGACCCCGGAAATGAAAAATAGCGGGCTGAAGGCGACGATGGTCGTGATGACTGCGGTCAGGACCGGCCAAAGCACTTCTCGCATGCCTTGTTCCGCCGCCTTGAAGGCATCCTGTCCTTGCTCTCGGCGTGCGTAGATTGCCTCTCCGACCACGATCGCATCATCGACAATGATGCCGAGTACCATGATCAGGCCAAAAAGGCTGATCATGTTAATAGTCTGTCCGCTGGCTGCCATGATGCCAAATGCGCCGCCCACGGATACGCCGATACCCAGCACCACCCAGAAGCTCAACCGTAAGTCCATCACCAGTAGCAACGACAGGAATACCAGGATGATGCCCCAGAAGCCGCTCCTTTTGAGCAGCTCAATGCGATCTGAGATCAGGCGAGATGTGTCGAACCACAGGGAAAGGTGGAGGGAGTCGGGCAAGGTGGCCTGCCGCTGGTCTACCCAGTCGGTGATGCGATCTGCGATCTCAATAGCGTCTTCATCCCGTCCCTTCAGGATCTGAAGATTGACCGAACGCTCGCCATTGAACAGTCCATAGACGGACGAGGAATCGTCGAACGTATCTCGCAGATCTGCGACGTCCGCAAGTCGAATTTGTTGGCCGTTTTGCGAAGTTCGCACCACCACGCTGCCAAATTCACTGGCATAGTATTTGCGGCCGATCACGCGCAGGGCGATGTCCTCGTCGCCGGTGCGCAGTACGCCGCCGGGGATGTTCTGACTGGCTGCTTGGATCGCCTGCCTGACTTCTCCCAGGCGCAGGCCGTAGCGTCGCAGCTTCTGCTCGGAGATCTCGATGGAGATCTGTGATTCGCGGATGCCGACGATATTGATCCGGCTGACGCCGGGGAGGTGCAGCATCTCGTCGCGCAATTCTTCTGCCAGGCGTTTTCGCTCGTGCTCTGTGATATCGCCCCAGAGCGCTACGTTTACGACGGGGTCGTCAAACTGAAAGGTGCTGATGACGGGGCGCTCGGCGTCGGCCGGAAGGGTTTGGATCGCGTCCACTTTATTCTTGACCTCGCGCCGGACGCGGTCGCGGTCCGCCCCTGGATCGACCTCCACGATGACTACGCCGAAGTCCTCCGCGGCGGTGCTCATCAAGCGGCGAATCCCGGGTACGCCTTCGAGCGAGTCCTCCACCCGAATAATCACGGATTCTTCGATTTCCGCCGGGTCTGCGCCGGGGTAGGCGACCTGAACCTCAATGAAGTCGAGCTCAAACTGGGGGAAGCTCTCGCGAATCATCATCGTCGGCACGACGACGCCCGTGAGGATGAACAGCAACATCAGGATGTTGGCGAATACGGGATTACGCAGGATAAGACGTATCATGATGGGCCGACTGGTTGCCGGTTAGTTCCGTTGAATCTGCTCACTGTCGCCCCCGAGCAGGCCCTCCAGCAGGTCGCGTTCCTGCGTGGGGGCACCGTCGCCTTCGAGCGTGTCGCCCCGCTTGGCGGCAAGGCGCTGCAGTTCAGTGTATAAGCTGTGAAAAACCGCGGGCTCGTTGAGTTGGATTTGCTGGAGGGCAACCTGCTTCATCGTTGTATAGGGGGGCAGGCCGCGGCGTTTCGTGTCGCGCTCACTCTTGAACTGAGTCTGGTACTTCGAATAGGAGCGCTGCGCGAGGCTCTCCCAGTTGCTCGCTGCCTTGAAATCTCTGCGGCCGAGCGCTGAGAATGCTTCTTGTAGGAAGCCGCTGATATTCGGCAGAGCCTGGTGCTCCCCGCCCGCATTCACGTCCTCTTCCAACTCGATGAGGACAAACTCGTCCAGGGAGCGCACGAAGCGCTCGGAGCCTTCGGCATACTTCGAGCTGCGCATGATTTCGAGAAAGCGCTGGGCGTCTTCGGTGCGCCCCCCAATGTAAAGTGCGCGAATACAGTCAATCATGAAATTCACGTAGCCGGACTTGATACCGCCATTCCTGTCGTGGTTTTTGATGGCATTCAGGTAGGCTTCCCGGGCTTCATCCACGATGTCGAGGTTGGGCGAGAGATGGATCTTCAAGGTCGTGTCTGGGAGGTAGCTGACTCTCCCGATTTCCACCGAACGAGACATGCAATGAAAGATCATGCGCTCGCACTCGAGAAACACTTCTGAGCCATCCGGCGTGTGCTTGAGCCCCTGGTATGCCCAATAGATACCGTGGGCTTGTGCTGTGCGAAAGTCCAGTGGGCCGTAGTGCTGGTCGATCTCATAGAGGACCACCGGGTCCAGGCTCTTGGATAAGAGCCATCGGCTTCTCAGGTAGAGGACGAGTAGCTCATCACACTTTCGACGTTTTGCGAACTCCGCAATTGCCGGTGGGAGCGTGGCGGATTCTCGGAAGCTCTGTTCGAGTCCGCTTAGAGAGAGTCCCTCCTGGTGCAGGGCGGCTGCAAACTCCGCAGCATCATCGCCAAGGGCGGCGACCATGGCGTCTGGATCCTGCGGCGCTTCGGCGAGGGCTTGCCAATCATAGGGACCCGAGCCGAGCATCTCGATCATCTGCAGCGCGACCTGGCGTTTGTAGTAGTAGTTCATGTCGTCGAGATTCTGGCCGATCTTGTGCTGATAGATCCAGCCAAGCTGCTGGTAGAGCTTAGGATCTCCAGGATGCTGGGGCAATGCTTCGTCGCGCACGAGCTCGATGGCGGCATTTACCCAGCGCCAGCGTTCTTCTGGCTGACTGAAGTTTACGGAGACGTTGTAGGCGAGATTCCAGACGGAGTAGCTGATCGCCTCGGTAAAGCGAGGTTGGAGCTGGATGGTCCAGCGAGCGAGCTGGACGAGCTCGAAATAGTTGCCGTTCGTTTGCATTTTTCCTTGCCGGAGAAAGAGCATGTCGGCCAGCAGGCCGCGAAAGCCGCCGAGGACGACGACAGACAGGGCGAGTGCCGGCGGAGCATTCTCAAGAGGCGGCGCGTCGGTCAGTGTCAGGCGGCGCTCCGTTAGGCGCTCTTGCACCAGATGATTCACGCCGGCAATCGCAAGCAGGGCCAAAATCAGGCTGAGTTTTAACCAACGTCGTGGGATCATGGTCTAAGCACAGCCCCCAACTCACGCTGGCGTAGAAGAAGGAGCCCGACGAGGCTGACAGGAAGAGCGCGGATCAACAGCAGCTTTACGGCTACGGTGAAGATGTATGAGAGCTCGATCAACCGTCCGTGAGAGAGGGACGAAATGCCGCTGAACTCATTGGCACCTACGGTGATGAAGCGCACGCCGCGGCGTACTTGATACTGGATTTGGCTGATGGCATCGCCCCCGGGGACGTCCATCTCGCCTTTGGCAGGCGTCTGAAAGTCCACGAGTGCGCCGAGTGCCAGGTAGGCGCAGACTAGAAACGCAGCAGCACCGGTGGAGAAGGCCCCGCCCAGCGCGCACGAGAATGCGGCGATGGCTACCACATGAAGCAGAACCAGCAGGACTGCCCGTGTGTAGTTGTTCGCAAATGATACGGCTGGTAGGAGAGCGCTCGGACCGTCGATGTGCTGGATGATGGCGACTCGTTGCTCCGGGTCAAAATTTGTATACGCGACTTTGAGTTCGCCGTCTTCGCTGATGAACTTGCCGGAGATAGGCAGCTCGAGAAACACCCCGCTCATGGCGTCGCGCGGCTGCGAAACGAACCGCTTGGAGGTGGCTTCCTTTACGTGCCAGACGCCTTCGGTGCGCTCTCGCACTCTGCTCTTTACTTGAGCGCGATAGATTCGATATCGCAGATGGACGATCTCATCAGGCCCGAGCTGAGGGAGACCTTTGATAACCCATTCGCGTGTCATGCTGAATGGAATCTCGTCCAGGTGCCTCTTGAGCTCTCTCTGTAGCGTGGAGAGTTGCGCGACTTCGGGGAGGCGGGTATCGATCAACCCCTCGTGGAGGCGGCGACGATATTCCTGCTTCACAAGCTCGTCGAGCGAGGGGCGATCGGTGTCGAAGACGCGGCGCCCCGTGAGCACATTGGCCTTCAGTTCGGCGAGTTCGGCCTTGTTCTCAGCCTGCGAGAGCTTCCAGTGGGTCAACGCGAGGATGGTCGCGGCAGAGACCGAGAGCAGGACGATCTGGATGGCCATGATTCCCAGCAGTTTGCCAAGCCACAGAGTCACGACTGGGACCGGCTTGGTCAGGATCAGGTGGATCCGATGGCTCTCGATGTCGAGCGAGATCTGGGTGCACCCGAGCCACACTGTAACCAGCGAAAGTACCGCTCCGACCATGCCTAGCGAATAGGTGAGCGAGAGCTGCAGCTGACCGTGCAGGGTGCCGTCGCCGCGTAGGATCACAGGCAGCAGAGTGACCGCCAACAGTAAGGCGAGTAGTACGTGCACGACACGGGACCGCAGGGAGCCGCGAATTGTGGTTTGTGCTATTGCGAGTATCGCTGCCAATGGTGCTGTTCCCAGTATGAAGTCTGTGGTGGGTCAACAGTAGCCCTTCGAGCGCAGGATTCGACTCAGAACAGAGGAGGAAAGAGACCGCTAGATCAGGTGCGCTATCTCCCGCGTTGAATCTGCTTGACGGTCCCGGCAAGCACGCGGCCTGGGCCGAGTTCTTCGAACGAGTCTACACCCTGCTCGATCAGGGACTGGATGGTCTCTGTCCAGCGGACTGGGCTGTGAATCTGGGAGCAGAGATTGTCAATAGCCTGACCGGCCTCGTAGGGCTGCGCAGTCACGTTGGCGATCACTGGTGTGACAGCGGCCTGGAAGCTGGTGCTTTCGAGGTGCACGCGAAATTGCTCTGCAGGATCCTTCATATAACGCGAGTGGAAGGCACCGCTCACGTTCAAGACCACGTAGCGCTTGGCACCCGCGTCTTTAAATGCGGACTCCGCAGCTACGATATCCGCAGCCGGGCCAGAGATCACGGTTTGGCCGAGGGTGTTGAAATTCGCCATATCAAGGGTGGCCAGGTTAGCCACGCGGATAACCGCGGCGATATCATCTGCGGCCAACCCGAGGATGGCCGCCATGCCGCCGCCGGTAACCCGCGCCATGAGTTCACCACGGGCTTTTGCCAGGCGTACGCCGGAGGCGAAATCTAGGACACCGCCAGCGTAGAGTGCGGCGTATTCCCCAAGCGAGTGACCGGCCATAAAGGCGACCTCTTGGTCTGCACCGCGAGCGTCGTAGCTGAGGGCGTCGACGACAAACAGCGCCGGCTGGGTATACTGGGTATTGTTGAGCAGGCCGTCGGGATCTTCGAGACACAGGGATCTTAGTGAGTAGCCGAGAATCTCATCTGCTTCCGCGAGACGCTGCGGAAACTGGTCGAACAACTCCGCGCCCATGCCAATGGTCTGGGATCCCTGACCGGGAAATAAAAATGCAGTTGCCATGGTTAGTTGGTTCTCCCTTCGGCCAAGTCAAGAAACATTTTCTTGTCGTTCGCTTTCATATACGCTTCCTGTGCTGATATCATTTCGCTCTCATAGAGCCGCCGTAATGTGGCATCCATGGTACACATGCCGGTAGCCTGACTTCCCTCAATGATGGACCGGATATTGGAGATCATGCCTTCGCGGATCGTGTTCGGTAAGCCCTCGTTCTCCAGCAGAATCTCATGGGCAGCCACACGCCCGCCGCCAAGTTTCTTGCAGAGCAGCTGGGAGATGACGCCGGACAGGCTGCCCGCCAGCATCGTGCGAATTTGAGCCTGCTCCTGGGCTGGAAATGCGTCAATCACGCGGTCAATGGTCTTGGGAGCATTATTCGTATGCAGCGTGCCGAAGACGAGCATGCCCATGCTCGCACAGGTCAAGCTGAGGCGAATGGTCTCCAATTCACGCATTTCGCCCACTAGGATGATATCGGGGTCGGCGCGCATGGCGCTTTCCAGCGCTCTGCCAAAACTCTTCGCGTGAAGGCCTACCTCGCGATGGACGATCACCGACTTCTTGTTCTGGTGTACGAATTCGACCGGATCCTCGATTGTGATGATATGCTTAGCCATGGTCGCATTGATGTAGTCGAGCATGGCTGCCATAGTGGTGGACTTACCGGAACCTGTCGGACCAGTGACGAAAACCAGCCCTTCATTGTAGTGGCAAACTTTGCGAATTGCTTCCGGCAGATTCAGCTGTTCAAGCGAGAGCACTTTCGCAGGAATGGTGCGCAATACCGCTGCGTTACCAAAGTAATTGCACAGATAATTGACGCGGAAACGAGCCAGCCCTTCAATCTCATAAGCAAAGTCCAGATCTTTGGCCTCGAGAAAGTGCTCCCACTGGTCTTTCGGGCAGACCTCAGAGAGAATCTGCTCCATGTCTTCCGTAGTCAGTGGCGGAGAATCTAACGCGGTAATCTCCCCGCTGATGCGAACTTTTGGCGGTAAGCTTACGGAAAGATGTAGATCGGAGCCACCGGCTTCGACCATCGCGTGCAAAAATTCGTCCATTCTAGCCATTAGCGTCCGAACCACCCTTTCTTCTTTTTGATGCGTAGCTTATCGGCTTGCTCTTGGGCTATTCTCGCCTCGTTGATCTGAACTTCTTTGATACACTCGCCCTCCTCCAGATAATAAAAGGCCATTTCTGCATCGATAAAACCATCCAGATACAGCTCGAGGATGCTTTGATCCATCAGGCACATTCCATGCTTTGTCCCGGTTTGCAGTACCTGATGCAGCTGATGCGTGGCGCCGTCAGCGATATTATTGCCCACGGCGGCGTTATTGATCAGGACTTCAAGTGCCAGTGAAAGGGTGCCTTGGAGGTTTGGTACCATCTTCTGGCAGATGACGCCGCGCAGACTCTCGGCCACCATTGCGCGAATTTGAGCCTGCTGGTCATGGGGAAACACGTCTAGCAACCGGTGTAGTGTGGTGGCCGCATCGCTGGTATGCAGCGTGCCAATCACGAGATGCCCGGTTTCGGCTGCAGTGATCGCATTCTCGATCGTTTCGAGGTCACGGAGTTCACCGATTACGATAATATCTGGATCTTCGCGCAAGGCACCTTTGAGGGCAGAACTGAAGGATTTTGTATGAGCTCCCACCTGTCGCTGCGTGACATTGCAACTCTTGGAGTGCTGGACAATCTCGATTGGATCCTCGACGCTGATAATGTGGTCCGTGCGCTCAGAGTTGAGAATGTCCATCATCGCGGCGAGTGTCGTGGTCTTGCCGCTGCCGACGGGGCCGGTTACGAGAATGAGCCCGTAGTGGTAGTCCAGCAGCTTCATGATGGTGGGGGCATGGCGACCGAAGCCGAGCTCCTGGAGCGAGGGCACGTGGTTGGGGACCAGACGGTAGGTGCCGCCTAGGCCCTGCTTATGGCGCATGACGTTGACGCGAAACCGGTTCGAGTCGTCAACGGCGAGCGCAAAATCAAGGTCCCAGTCGTTTTCGAGCTCTTCACGCTGCGTCTCGGACAGGAGGGCAATATTGATCTTATTCGCGGCTTCAGGCGTGAGCGGTTGGCCAAACATGTGCAACTGGCGCGTGATGCGGACGAACGGCTGCGCGCACGCGGAAAGATGGAGATCGCTTGCGCCCATGTCGCGAGCGATTGCAAGCATGCGCTTTAGGACCTCCCCGGCCTGTTCGTCGGACATCTTCTCGATGCCTGCCAGATTCATTGAATCAAGGCTAGAATAGTCTGCCTCGACATCGGCGGTTGGCATGGGCCCACGATCGGCGGGCGGGCCGGCAGCAACGTCATCTTCTGCGTAGTCTTGCTCCTCCGCAAAAGGATCATGATCCGGGATAGCGCCAGCCTGCGCATTCGTGTGGGCCAGATCCATCCATGATTGAACAAGCTCCGTGTCTTCACAGAGCTGGTTGTCAAGCACAGTCTGTGCGATCAACATCAAGTCTGCGGCTTTAGTTCCGCCACAGACATCGATAAGTTGCAGGGCAAGATCTTCAGTAAGCACTTCTGCGTCGATTGCGGCAGAAATAAACCAGCGAATTTCAAGATTCATCAGAGAATCAGAACTCCATGCGTTTCAGGAGGACATCATTTTCGTAACTGCGAACATCGTTGATCCATGCGGGGCCGACGGGAACTTCTTGCTGCAGGCAGTAGTAGTCCCAGACTGCACCCCATGGCATCGATTTGAGTTCTTCGAGCATGACCAAGCGATCTGTGTAATTTCCTGCCTCTTCCAGGGAGCGCAGGCTGTCTGTGGGCTCAAGGAGCGCAATGAGCAGCGCTTTAATCATGTTGCGCGTCCCAATGACCCAGGCGGCAATGCGATTGATGCTCGCGTCAAAAAAGTCCAAACCAATGTTGACCCGGCCGAGAAACCGGTTTCGGACGATCTCTGAGGCGATGGCGATCAACTCGTTATCCAAGGTGACGACGTGATCGCTGTCCCAGCGAACGCCACGGCTGACGTGAAGGAGAAGCTCATCGAGATAGAGCAGGACGCTGGAAATTTTATCGGAAATCACTTCCGTGGGATGGAAGTGCCCCGCATCGAGGCAGAGCATCTTCTGATTTTTTACTGCGTAACCCAGGTAGAACTCGTGAGAGCCGATCACGCAGCTTTCGGAGCCAATGCCAAAGAGCTTACACTCGACGGCATCACGCATGTTGGGCAAGGATTCTGCGAACATCGCATCGAGAGATTCGACGAGTAGTTCACGCCGGGTGCGGCGGTCAATAGGGGTATCCTTGAAGCCGTCCGGAATCCAGACGTTTGTCACCGGAGGAGAACCGAGTTCCCTGCCCATCCAGTCTGCGATCCGCCGACAGGCGCGACCGTGGGCGATCCAATAGTCGCGAATGGCAGGGTCAAGATGCGCCAGGGTAAAGCCGTCATCCGCATTGGGATGAGAGAAAAACGACTGGTTAAAGTCTACACCGATGTCAGTAGCCCGCGCCCAGTCGACCCAGCCTTGGAAATGGCAGGGCTCGAGTTCGGCGCGATCAACAGCCTGGCCACCAGTTTCCGCATAAATGGCATGTAGATTGACTCGATGGCGGCCGGGAATGAGGGCGAAGGCTTGGTTAAGGTCGCCTCGCAACTCACCCGCGGTGCGGGCGCGGCCGGGATAATTCCCGGTCGCGAGAATGCCACCGCCACTAAGACCGTCTCCAGATTCAAAGCCGGCCACGTCATCGCCCTGCCAGCAGTGCAGGGAAATGGGTATTTTCGAGAGTGCCCGGAGCTGCGCGTCGGTATCGATTCCAAGTTCAGCATAGCGCGCTTGCGCTAGCTTGTACTGGGATTCGACCGAAATCGGGCTGGGCATAATGGTCTCGATCAGCCCTCTGCGGTTTCGGGAGCCGTTGCTGGCTCCTGCTCTGGGGCTGTGTGAGGTTGCTCGACCCACTCCAAATAGCACATCTCGGCAGAGTCACCTGCGCGCGGGCCAATCCGAACGATGCGCGTGTAACCACCTTGCCGGTCCGCAAACAGCGGGCCGTAGGTATCAAACAGATGGCGTACGGTCGGCAGGTCCTTCAAAATGGAAATGGCCCGGCGGCGGCTTGCAAGGTCACCTGCCTTGGCCAGGGTGACCATGCGCTCCGCGATCCGACGGGCTGCTTTTGCCTTCGGGATAGTGGTTTTGATGCGGCCTTCCCGAATCAGGCTGCCTGCCTGATTAGAGAGCATCGAACGGACATGGTCCGAACGACGTCCTAGTTGAACTTTATATTTGCGATGGCGCATGGCTTATGCCTCTTCTGCTTCTGACGTCGTGACTGGCACGCTGCGCTTCTGTTGCTCACGCTGAAGTGCGATGCGTACGTTCTCGGAGATATCCATGCACAGCTCGAGTCCCATCTCTACGATCTTTTCCTTAAGCTCATTGAGGGACTTCTGCCCAAAGTTGCGATACTTCAGCATCTCAGCTTCGCCACGCTGGACCAAATCACCAATAGTGTGGACGTCTGCGTTGTTCAGGCAGTTTTGTGCACGTACAGATAACTCGAGCTCGGTAACTGGACGCAACAGCTTGCGAAGCAGTGCTTCATCCTGTGGCGTGGTAATGAGCTTTGCGGCAGGATCCTCATCGATCGGGTCGAGGCCAGTGAAGACCTTGAGATGGTCTGCAAGAATGCAGGCTGCCTGGCGTACTGCGTCACCTGGTGATACGCGGCCGTCGGTCCAGACTTCAAGTTCGAGGCGATCGTAGTCTGTGCGCTGGCCGACACGAGTGGCCGACACAAAATAGGCGACACGGCGAATTGGGCTGAACAGGCTATCCGTTGGAATCACACCAATCGGGTGATCTTCACGTTTGTTGTCGTCGGCGGGGCGGTAGCCACGGCCACGATCGATTTCGATCTCGATGATGAGTTCGGTTTCGCGGTCACACGTACAGATGACTTTTTCCTGATTCAAGACGCGGGTTACGCTGTCCACGGCAATCTCGCCTGCGCGAATTTCACCATCGTGGTTTGTGCGCAGTTCGAGGCGGCGTGGGGTTTCACCATTGCACTCCAAGAGGACTTCCTTGAAGTTGAGTACGATCTCAGTGATGTCTTCAATTACGCCGGGCATCGAGGAAAACTCGTGCTGGGCACCGTGCACATGAATGGAGGAAACGGCAACGCCTTCGAGGCAGGACAACAGCACGCGCCGGAGAGCGTTTCCGAGCGTGTGGCCAAAGCCCTTCTCGAGCGGTTCAGCCACAAACTTGGCGTAGGTGTTTGTCGACGTGGTTTCGTCGATCACCAACTGGTTGGGCATTGTGAAAGGTTGAACGGACATAGTGGCTCCTTGGGGAACGATAGGTTTCGCTGCAGGAAGGCGGCGAATGCCGATTACTTGGAGTACAACTCGACGACGAGTTGTTCGTTGGCGACAGACTGCAGATCTGTGCGCAACGGGGTGCGATCCACGACAACCTTAAGGTTTTCTTGGTCTACTTGAACCCACTCTGGGACCTCACGATGAACAGACTCTTCCAGATAACGGCGGGTAAGCGCCAGGGACCGGGAGGAATCCTTCACTGTGATTGTATCACCTGCACGCATGGTGCAAGATGGGATGTTTACACGGCGACCATTGACGGACAGATGGCCATGCAGAACGAGTTGGCGCGCGGCGTCACGTGTCGGCGCCAAGCCAGCACGGTAAACCACGTTGTCGTACCGCGATTCGAGCAGGATCAGCAGGTTATCACCAGTGATGCCTTGCATGCGGCGTGCCCGTTCAAAGGTAATGCGAAACTGTTTTTCGGTCACGCCGAAGCAGTACTTCAGCTTCTGCTTCTCGAGCATCTGCTGACCATAGTCACTGAGTTTGCGCCGGTTGTGCGTAGCGCCGTGCTGCCCCGGAGGGTTCGGACGATTCGCCAGTAGACGATCAAATTTTGGAGTGCCATAGATGTTGGTGCCGAATCGGCGTACAATCTTGCCCTTGGGGCCACGGTAGCGGGACATGTTTTATTCTCTCTAGACCTAAGGGTTAGACGCGGCGACGCTTGGGAGGGCGGCAGCCATTGTGGGGGACCGGAGTCATGTCGCGCAGGGCACCGATCTCAAGACCGGAGGCTACAACGCCACGGACGGCGGACTCACGTCCGGCGCCTGGGCCCTTGATTTCGACTTCAACGTCGCGAAGGCCATAGGTTGTCATGGCGCGCTTGCATGCTTCCACCGCGACAACCTGTGCAGCATAGGCAGTGCTCTTGCGGGAGCCCTTGAAGCCTTGCTTACCAGCCGATGACCATGTCAAAACGTTACCGTTCATATCAGTCACGCACACCTTAGTGTTGTTGAAGGTGGCGTGCACATGCACGACACCGCGGGAAACATTGATAATCTTATTCTTGGCGCCTTTCTTCCGCTTAACGGGGGCCAAAACGACATTTGCAATGTCGTCATCCATAATATCAGACACAGGAATTCTCCAGTCTCAGTTCGTTACTTCTAAATTAACGTGCTGCTTTACGCTCAGCCTTGTCACGAATGGCCCCGACTGTCCGCTTGCCGCCCTTCCGGGTACGTGCGTTGGTCTTGGTGCGCTGCCCACGGACTGGAAGCTTGGCGCGATGCCGAAAGCCGCGGTAGGACTTGATGTGCTGGAGTCGACGGATGTCTTGCTGGACTTTGCGACGAAGGTCGCCTTCCACCATGAAATCATCGTCATTCTGCACGAGGGCGTTAATCACACCGGCCTGGGCGTCTGTCAAGTCGTAGACGCGTGTCTCGGGATCGAGATTGCAGCGTTGGCAGATGGACAGTGCCAGATGGGGGCCCACACCGTAAATATAGGTCAAGGCTATTTTGAGCTTCTTGCGTTCGGGAATATCTACACCGACGATACGTGGCATGTCAGTTTCTCCTTAACCTTGACGTTGTTTGTGACGTGGATCTGAACAAATAACTCGCACTACCCCGCCGCGGCGGATGATGCGGCAATTAACGCAGCGACGTTTAACGGAAGCGCGAACTCGCATAGGGAACTCCTGAAACTTAGATCTAAAAACTAAAAAAAAATCGGTGCAGACGGCCTCTTGGTAGGGAGGTGTCGGTGTCTGGGCGAAGCGGCTAATATAGCAAGACCGATGTTCTTGCAAATGCGGGAATCGGAAATCAGGTTTTGCGGTAGACGATTCGCGCCTTGGCGAGGTCATAGGGGGACATCTCCAAGGTGACCGTATCCCCCGGCAGGATGCGGATGAAATGCAGGCGCATTTTGCCGCTGATGTGCGCTAGGACGGTGTGCCCGCCCGGGATTTCTACTCGAAACATGGTGTTCGGCAGAAGTTCCTTGACGGTGCCTTCTAGTCTTATTGCGTCTTTGGGCAAGTGATTATCTCCGCTTCGTGATGTGTAATGATTATCATATGTTCGAAATGCGAGGACATGCTGCCGTCCTGGGTGCGGACCGTCCAGCCATCCTCGTGATCTAGTGTGACCCGGTGCGTGCCAATGTTTACCATGGGTTCGATGGCGAGGACCATGCCGGGGCGCAAGCGCGTGGTGGCGCGGCGGGTGACGTAATTTGGAACTTCCGGGGGTTCGTGCAGGTCGACGCCGCAGCCGTGCCCGACAAAGTCATGAACGACGCTAAAGCCAGCAGAAGTCACCATTTTTTCGATTGCGCGTCCGATGTCTTGAACGGTATTGCCTGCATTGGCAGCCTTGATGCCCGCATACAGGCTCGCCTTTGTGATGTCCATCAGTTTCGCGACTTGCGTGGTGGCTGGGCCCATAGAGACTGAGCGTGCGTTATCTCCGACATAGCCTTCGAAGTGGACGCCACAATCGATTTTTACGAGGTCGCCCATGAGTACTGTACGGCTGTCGTTGCCTATGCCATGGACAACTTCTTCGTTCAGGGAAATGCAGACTTGGCCAGGGAAGCCTTTGTAGTTCAGAAAGGCGCTGGTGGCGCCAAGTTCCTTGATCGTCTGGCCCGCGTATCGGTCCAGTTCACCTGTGGTCATGCCTGGTCTGACGTATCTGCAGATGCGATCCAGTGCTGTGGCTGCAACGACAGCGGCCTGGCGAATTCCCGCCAAGGCTTCGTCGGAGTGGATGATATATTTCGGTTTTGGCATCGGATTCAAATGGGTGGGAGTGCGCGTCCGCGGCGCGTGGGCAAAGTGGCGAAGATAGCGAATTGCGCCTAGGGGTCAAATTTTACTTGACCTGAGGGCAGTCGTTACACGGCTATGGTCATGCCCTCGCGAGCCCAGAAGAGGTTGAAGGAAGTTTCCTTGGTGCGGAACCTGCGGCCGTAGGTGCGTCCGTAGTCGTCGATCTGGCTATCCGACGTGCGCGGCTCATGATGAAAGACCGCGAGTTGCTTTACCTCGCTCTCGATGGCTATCTCTGCGACGGTCGGGATGGATGAATGTCCCCAGCCTCGGCGATTCGTGTACTCGGTCTCCGAGTATTGGCCGTCGCCGATCAGTAGGTCGGCACCTCGGATGAAATCTTTGAACTCCGCCAGCAAGCGAGCACGCTCTTCAAGATCGAGATGCCCCCATTGCGGGTCCGCCTGGAAGTTTTCTGGTGGGTCAGTCATCTGGTCGAGTTCGATGTCGCTAGCGTAGACCATGGTGCGGTCGCCCAAGCGAATGCGATACCGGGCACAGCCCCCAGGATGAAAAATCTGTTCCTGCCAATCTAAGCGCAAGTCTCCGATTTCGATCGCTTTGGCGTTGATTTCGTGGATTTCCAAGGTGGCGTTAAACATCGACATGTCGATGGGAAAGTAGTGTGTGTCCATTTGGCCTTCGAGGATATTCTCAAGGACCTTTTCTCGCGCCGGGCTGCCGTAGATGTGCATCTGGACCCCAGGGATGAAGGCTGGCTCAAAGAATGGCAGGCCCTGGATGTGATCCCAGTGGGTGTGGCTCAGGAAGAGGTGAATCTTTTTCAGGTGCTTGCCAGCATTGACTGCTTTGGCTAGCTCAATGCCCAGCAGGCGGATGCCGGTGCCAGCGTCAATGATGACTAGGCTATCTTGATGCTCAATGCTGACGCAGGGGGTGTTCCCGCCGTACTTCTCTGTCATTCGGCCCGGAGTGGGGAGTGAGCCGCGCGTGCCCCAGAATGTTACGTGTAGTTGATTGCTGCTCATGAATCAGTGGCTTTTGGGGGGACGTTTACCGTGGGCATATCTCGCAGTTTCTTTTCCAGAAACAGGAGCCGAGCTTCCCCAATCTCAATCTGGTCATTGTCGCGCAGAACACTGCGTACGATCCGCACGTTATTGAGGTACGTTCCATTCGTGCTATCCAGGTCCTCTACCAAGTACTCTTCATCCATGCGGTAGACTCGAGCGTGAATGCGGGAGATGTTCTTCAGCGGCAACTGAATGGTCGCCTCAGGGCTGCGGCCGATGGTGATCTCTTCGCTCCCCAGTTCTATGCCCTGTATGGCACCTACGCCACGGACTTCAAGAAACGCGGTCTCGTACACTACTACTCCGTCGCCCAAGATATCACGCCGCGACAGCCGCAGGGTGTTTGAGTCCGCTGATTCGGCGATAGGCGGCGCAGACGGTCCGCTTGCGAAAGCGGTGTCGTCAGTGGCTCCTGGACGAACTATTTTCGCCATCACCGTTTTGTCTTTGCTTAACCCGCTCAATATCTTGGCTCACTGCGCGTGGCGTTGCGTTCGCGTTAAGTTCAATGTAAAATTCAATCTCGCCGTGACAAGCCAAGTGGCACAGAATCCGCTAAAATTCTCGCGGTGTCGTCAGCGGTCTGCTCGCCTCCTTCGCGGATTAAATGGATCCATTGGTCACTGCAGTCGTGCCGAATTAAGTGGTCAATGACGCGCTCTCGGGTCGCGGTGTCTAAGTCCAATGCCCGAACTCCAGTTTTTTCTGAAATTTGGGTCAACGTAAAATTGATTGCACCTTGTTGTTGACTGTTCTCTTCAGTCATGAGACGCGTCAACCATGGTGTAACCGCTGCTGGTGGCAGTATCAGATTTTCAGGCCCCTGGAAAAGTTTCCGTGCGCCAAGCCGTGCGAGGGCCCACAGTTCAAACGACGCGAACTCCGGGCGTTTTATCAGGATCGAACCAAATCTCTGTTTGGCTTGGACCGGCAGCCATTCCATGGCACCGATGCAGCGCCACATTTCTAGTCTGGCCTGCTCCCCTTCTCTAATGGCCCTGCGATACTTACTTTTTGGGGCAATGATTTTGCCTGAAACCCCGCTCACGGTGCTCTGGTGACCTGCCTTTAAGCCACCTGCTACACGGCGCCAGAAAACCCACCACTCGGCTACATTCTGCGCGCTTTTGGGGTAAGCTAGCCCGTCGAACCACATGGACCAGACTTTTCGCATGCGCAGTGCATCACCGGGATCGCCGAAGCCAGGCCGCAGGCAGAATCCGAGAAGATTAAGCCAGCGTGCTTCAATCGGTGCGGCCCGTCGCGCCACGTCTCTGATACTTATCAGGGAGTCGGAAAAGGTCCTGCAGGTGTGCATGGTCCAGTTGGTTTTTTGCTGGCCAGTGATTTGCTCAAGGCGCTGAGGTAGCTTGGCTAGCGCCTGAGGTGGGCCATTGAATGATTGCTCTAACTCACGAACCGCAGCGTCCAACGTAGCCGCCGGGAGGACGACGCTGGTGGTCTCTTCAGAATTTGTCGTTTGGGCGGCGATTGCAGGGCGCAGATCGAAGCGTAGCGGCCAAGAGTGATCAGTTGACGCGGATTCAAGCGCGATTTCGAGCGCTCCTACCTCCGTGACTTGGCTGCGAAGCGACACTTTCAGGCCCTGCTTTTCGCCCTTGCCAAACTGCAGAACTGAGACCAGAGGGGCAACCAGACTCAGCTCGTCCTTCTCTGTCTGGACAACTCCAGGCTGATCATGCAGACGCGTTGCGCTGCTGAATAAGGGGAATTGAACGCTCTGGTTGGTCTGAAGCTGAAAGCTTCCAGGGACTGTGGTCACGGTGCCTTCGTCCGTGTCACGGGAGATCAAACACACGATCTCGTTGCCGTCCGGGCCGTTGATCTCGGTATAGTACGCGTGCGAAATTCCGCCCTGAACTCGTACACCTTCGCCCCGTCGCCCACGTCCGTAGTAGCTGGCCCCCCGCGCGACTGCGAGGGCGTAGTCGCTTTCCAGTTCTACAGGCTTGGTGCGGTCAGGGAACCAGGATGCGAGTGCGGAAAGAACCTGCTTCCGAACCGTGGACGGGATCGTGCTGCCACCATTGAACAGAACGTGCTTGGGAAAGGCTAGCGAGTCGTCATCTTTGGAGATCTCAGCCGCTCTTCGTAAGAATGCGAGCAGGTGAGAGGTTACCGCGGGGTCTTGTGCGTACGGCAGGCCCATTTGGCGAATTCCTGCAGCCTGCGGCGGCTGGGCATCGCGATCCAAAAGTGGAAAGAAGCCCTCGGTTAGCAGAGACAGCAGTTCGTCTCGCCGAAGTTCTGCGGTTCGCGTTCCGCCCAGAAGCGAGCTGCCGCGCGAAAGTAGAGTGATTGGTGCGGAGTCCACATCGCCGTTCAGCAAGTCTTCCTTGGCTTTGCGGCAAAGCTGCACGAGCTTGCTCCACTCCGCGGGCTTCAACGTGGTCTTCCATGCTTGCTCGAAGCGTCGAGCGAGCGCAATGTCGATGTTGTCTCCGCCTAGCAGCAGGTGCTCACCGACGGCAAATCGTCGCAGCTTGCCGCCAGCCTCTAGTTGAATGAAGGAGAAGTCGGTGGTTCCACCGCCCACGTCGATCACAAGAATTCGCTCCCCCGGATCCAGAGAGGTCTGCCAGGTATCAGCGTTGACATCCAGCCAGGCATAAAACGCTGCCAATGGTTCTTCCAATAGCTGAATTTCCCGCAGCCCGGCATCTCTAGCCGCACGAATGGTTAGATCGCGCGCGGTTTCGTCGAAGCTTGCAGGGACCGTCACCACAACTTGCTGTTCTTGTAGAATGCACGGCGAGCCTTCGCGGTCGCGGGTTTTCCCCAAGACCTGATTCCAGGCGTCTCGAATATGCCGGAGATAGCAGGTGCTGACTGCCAGCGGAGAAAGCTTGTCAGAGGAGTTGCTTCCCCACGGGAGAATGGCGTCCTCCCGGTCGACCCCGGCGTGAGAGAGCCAGGATTTTGCCGAGTTGATCAGCTGGCTCGGGAGTGTAGCTCCATAGTCGCGTGCAAAGGTGCCAACAGCCTGTGGCGGATTCTTTAGCCAGGGAAGGTCCACAGCGCCGTCTGGGAGCTCCACGCCGGGCAAGTAGCAGAATGAGGGAAGAAGCCGGCATGGGGAAACTTCTCCAGATGCGACCACCTGGGGAATGTTGAACACTTCGCCCGCGTGATTTTCCTGGTAGGTGTCATAGAAGAAGCAGGCGCTGTTCGTCGTGCCAAGGTCTATTCCGACGATATACCGTGACTGGTGAAGCGCATCACTCATGGGATTCAGCGCTTTCTGCTAGTGGCGCGCGGCCCTCTCGCAGTTCATAACGAAGTCGCCAACGACGTTCTCCGCCGGACTCCGTGCACCATAAGGCAAGCGTACCTATTTCACTGAGTTCCGCGTGCAGATTGACCGGAATCAAGCTGCCGGCGCCATCACCTTCGTCCACATTCAGGTGAGTGGAGAGGCTGGGGAGTTCTGTGATACCAGCCATGTCTGTGATGTTGGGAATCGTGGATCCCGCCGGGTCTTCCTGGCGGTCCGCAGAGGCGAAGAAGCGAAACTCGGAAGAGGCACCGACGAATACACCTAAGCCCTGGCTAGGAATATCCAGTTCGGTTCCTTCCTCCAGGCCAAAGGGGATCACGCAAAGTCCCTCCATCGGGGGCTCGTAGCCGGGGATCGCTGGCATGGTTGATTCGATTCCGACATAGTAGCTTCGCGCACTGCCTGCGCGAATTCGGATCGCGTTGCCGCGCCGTACGTTTCCATACCAGCAGGCGCCATAGGCAACTGCGAGATCCGGGTGGGTGCCAGCGAGCTGTGTGACCTCAGCGCCGTGCCAATCGGAAAGGACGTCAAGAAGCCGGGCGCGAATGGCTGGTGCCTTGCTGACTCCGCCGTTAAACAGCACGGCGGCTGGCGAGGCGCAGTCTTCTCCCGAATTGCGAGATACAAATGCGGCGAGATGCCTGGTCATGGCCGGATCACTTGCGTATTGTAGGCCGAAAGAACGGAGCCCTGCGCGCCTAGCTTGTGCCGGCTCCGCATCTACTGCACATGCGGGGAAAAAACCGTCCAAGAGGATGCCTTGCGCCTCTTCAGGTGTAACCTGGACAGAGATGGTGCCACCGATCAGGCTGCTTCCCCGTCCGAGTACCGTCAGCGTCTGCGGTTCCGTCGCGCCGTCTCGCAGTAGTTCTTCTTTTGCCTCGCGGCAGGCATGTGTCAGGCCCGCGAGTTGGCGGGCATCGAGCTTCATATTGCGTTCACGCTGCAATTTCGCTGCTACGCTGTAGGCGAGAGCCAGGTCAAGGTTATCGCCGCCAAGTAGAATGTGGTTACCGACTGCGATCCGCTCCAGCCCGAGATTCCCGTCCTCGTTGGTGACCTGAATCAAGCTAAAGTCTGTGGTCCCACCACCGATATCGCACACCAGAATCTGCTGACCTGCTTCGATCTCATCGCGCCAGTTCTCGCCGTGCTCGTGCAGCCAAGCATAGAACGCAGCTTGAGGTTCCTCCACGAGGGTGACAGATAGTCCGGCTTCCTCTGCGGCCATGACCGTCAGGTCCCGAGCGACTGCGTCAAAGGAAGCTGGGACGGTCAGTATGATCTCCTGAAACTCAAAGCGATCTTCGCTATCCATCGTCTGGTTCCAGGCATCACGCAGATGGCCAAGAAGGCGCTTTGCGGATTCAACCGGTGAAATCTTGAGCTGGCTCTCCTCGCGGTCCCAGGGCAGGATGTCGGCGAGTCGGTCCACGTTGCCGGCACAGAGCCACGACTTGGCCGAACTCACCACCTGTGTGGGGGACATCGCCCCAAGCTTTCTTGCGTGCTGACCACAGCAAAAGCTGCGCTCGGTTGCCCACGGCAGGTCCAGGCTGCCTTGGGCGAACTGCCCTTCATTCGGCAGGTAGAGAAACGACGGGAGCGTATCCGCGGTGCCCACCTCCCCTGAATTCGATACCTGGGGAATCTGGAAGAGCTGCGGCTCTGGTACCTCTGCCTGCTGGTCAAGGTAGGCAACTGCCACATTGGTGGTTCCTAGGTCGATCCCGATCACGTATCTCGACATTTGTTAGCCGCCCACTTCTACTTCAGCTGGCTGAATGATCGTGGTGTTAACTGCACCCGTACGCTGGGGAAGGTTCACCTTGTCTGCACGCCAGCCGCGATGGGCGAGCGCCCCCTTATACGGGCCTGATTCAGGAAGATTTCCCGTGAGCCGTAACTCTGTCGCGTCAAACCCGTCGGGAATCTCCACCTGGCTCTGTTCGTCCTCGGAGCGGACCGGCTGGATGGAAAAGTGGTGGTTCAATGCTGCTTGGCAATCTCCATGAATCTGGCGGACTGCCGCCCCGATCTGATCATCAGCGTATCCATCGATGGACTCCTGGAGAAAATCAATCAGCCGTCCCTCGCGTTGCAGTAACAGCAACGTATACATCGCACCTTCCTCGAATCGCTCGGGCATCAGTTCTGGCTTTAGTGGGGCCGCCGGCTTCGGCGTCGGCGTTGGTGCCAGGGGAAGAGACGATTTCGGAACGAGCTCCTCGCCTTTCAAAACCATCATAAACGCTTTCCACGCTTGTAGCAATTTCATCGTCTTTGTCCTAGTGCAGATTTCCGCGAAGAGGTTAAATTGCCCGCAATCGCATTGCTTTCAATTAAGGTGCCCTTGACCATGAGCTGCATTATCGCCTATTTCGGGATTGTTGGCGCGTGACTGAGGCTGATTCGCTGCGCGGATGGATCTTAGCGCTCCTGCAGGAGTTTGATCAACTTCGGCGCAAATTCCCTATTATCAAGACAATGCGCCCTCCTAATTTGGCAATTAGCGCGCATTTGACTCGTGACTGGGGAAGTTGGGATGAGGATAAGAGATTGTTGACCTTGTCTCGACGCCTGTTCAAAGCGGCGAATTGGGATGATGTTGTCGCTGTGTTTCACCATGAATTAGCACACCAGATTGTTTCAGAACATTTTGGGATTCGCAATGCGCGACCCCATGGCGAAGCATTTTCGCGAGCGTGCCACCTGATTGAGATTGAGCCGGAGACCACCTTCACACCACGGGGGAAGAGCGCGGTACCTAAGCGTATCGAGAAGCTATTGGCTCTCGGTCAATCCGCCAATAGTCACGAAGCAGAGCTGGCTCTGGAAAAAGCCCATGAGCTGGCCTTGCGCCAAAACCTCACATATACGCAGGGATCGCCTCGCTCAGCTGCATACGGATTTCGGCTAGTGGGCCCTGCTCGGCAGCGACTCCCTCGCTATTTCCACGCCGTTGGCAATATCGTCTCAGACTTCTACTTCGTGCAGTACATCGCGAACTGCTACTACGCAGAGCACCATGTTTTCGCTGGAAAGCCTGTCCGTCAGATTGAGCTGTATGGGACTTTCGAGAATCTTGACATGGCGGAATACGTCTTCTACTTCCTGATCAACAAGGGAGAAGAACTCTGGAACCAGTACAGGCAGACGCACACCGCGGCTGGCGTGCGTAAGAAGTTGTCCTTTCTGGACGGCCTCTATCATGGTTTTCAAGGTAAACTTCGGGAGCGTGCCGAGGATCTGGAGAGCCGGTGCGCACTAGTCTGGTTGGGAGACCCTGGCCTTGATGCATTCTACAAGCAGAGAAACCCGACGATGAGTACTTCCAGAGCAAGAGCTCGCCGCGATCATCAGGCAATGCTGGCCGGAACAGAGCAGGGACGAAGACTTGAGATTGCACCTGGAGTGAGGGATGCTCCCCGCGGAGTCATCGGCTCTCTAAAGGAATGACCACTTCAAAGGCGTTGGTAAAGCGTCTCAGAACCATCTCTGCTGTACTCTCCGCCTGGCTGCTCAGCGTCGCCACGATCTGGGGAATCGTTTATCTGTTCAAATGGCCCGCCAGACTCCCGATTCTGGCCGCCGCAGCCTGGCTTCCTGCGTGCGCAATTTTTGCGTTTTGTAGTCAGTATCGAAAGCTCTATGTCGCTGGGCATGAGCTGACGCATTGGCTTGTCGCGAAGCTGTTTCGCAGGTATACCGGCCGCTTGCGTATCTTTCAGCATCACGGGAGCCTGCTGGTAGGGCGCGTGAATATCTGGATTGCACTGGCCCCGTATTTCGTGCCGTTTTATGCCCTCTGCTGGTGCATTTTGAGCCTGCCGCTTCTTTTTCATAGCAGTGGTGCTGCAATTCGTGAGGTCGGCATCGGTGTTTCATACGCGCAGCACTGGGTGCTGACGTGTGTGATTTTAAGGCGAGATCTTTCTGATCTGAAGTGCTTTGGGCGGATGCTCTCCTGGTCCGTGATTCTGTGCATGAATCTACTGGCTCTGCTCGGGGTACTGCTTCTGCCGCGTATTGACCAGACGCTAATCGAGTTATTCAGGGACTGACACGAAAAGGCAAGGAACTCGAAGCTGCTTCGCTATGAGCCCGGTTTTCGTCGCCGCATCAATAGTTGTGGAAGTTAGGGCGGCTGCCTACTTTGGCACCTTCAACGTGACCATCGGTAAACAGGACTTTGATCCATGCGTTCGCCGGGGGATTGCCGCTTTGGTCGTAAGCGAGGGAGTTGTCTGCCGAGCTCTTGTTGTCGTCGCTGAGGCGGGAACCGAGAACTCTTAGTTGGACTGTGTTGCCACGGTCCGTAGATTCGTCTGGCTGGGGCAGCAGACGTAGACTTTGCCGTCCACGAGTTAGTCGTTGCGGTTCAGCAGGTTGAAGCTCGTGTCGTGGGCGGTGTCGTGAGGCATGAACCCGGAGTAATCACCAGAGTAAATCAGTAAGGCTAGGTCGATGGACTTAAGGTTGCCGGCGCAATTGATCCGCTGGGCCTCCTCACGTGCCCTTGCCATAGCTGGTACAAGTATGGCGATACTTACGATTACGACCAGCGGTTCGATGAGCATGAAGCTCATCTTCCGTGCGCGGTTCATTTGAATGAGTCTCCGGTTTCGGCAGCTTGATCATTCAGGATAATGGTCCGCCTTTCTGCAACCGGGTGAGAAGGGCCGCGATGGTCGAAGGAAACGGGCACAAAAAAGGCGAGGAAACCGAAGTTTCCTCGCCCTGATTCCTGTCAGCCCGAAGGCCGAGGCAGGAATTGGTCTCGGGTGCTAGTTTTGGAAACTAGTGCCGCTGCCCACTTTGCCGCCTTCAGCATGACCATCGATGAACAGGACGTTGATCCATGCGTTCGCCGGGTGGTTGCCGCTTGCGTCGTAAGCGAGGGAGTTGTCGGTTGGACGCGCGTTGTCGTCTTTCAGGCCGGAACCAATGTACCGGTAGTTAGACCCACTTGCCACAGTCCGCAGGTCAGTCTGGCTTGGGCAGCCGTAGACTTTGCCGTCGACCAGATAGTCGTTGATGTTCAGCAGGTTGAAGCTCGTGCCGTTGGCGACGTCCTGAGGCATGAAGCCGGAGTAGTCACCGGAGTACATCAGCAACGCAAGACCAATCTGCTTGAGATTGCCTGTGCAGTTGATGCGACGTGCTTTCTCACGTGCTTTGGACAATGCTGGCAAGAGCATGCCGGCGAGGATGGCGATGATCGCGATAACGACCAGCAGTTCGATGAGCGTGAAGCCCTTCTTACGGTTGCGGTTCATGTGAATGATCCTCCGTTTGTTTTTGGTTATTGCCCAACATTAGGCATCTGGTCCACAGTATAGAAAACTAAAATGCCGATTTCACCCCCTTCGACAAAAAAAATGCAATTCTTCTTGGGCCGCCCGGGGCGCGGTTTCAGTCTTCAATGAATTGCCGAGAAGATCAGGAGCGAGAATTCTGCTTCCTCAGTGTGTCTTCTTTTCGTCGATCATCGCACAGGTGAGTCAGGAGTTCCTGTAACGTCATCTTCATCATACCCGGCGTCACGACTGCGACAATCGGCCATGGGCCGTTTTCCCGGACCGAGCGGATGAACGCATGAACCAGTTGCTTGGGGAGAAAAGCCAGGACCACCACTGGCACTCCCAAGTCACTGAATTCCAGCTTGGCTTCGGTAGTACTGCTAGCAAGTAGCTCCGGAATTGGCGTCTAAAGTTGCGAATAGCTCCACGTGCGCCGTTTGCCAAGCGAAAGCCCCGTACAGCATCGAGTCAGCCACGCCTCGTCTGCCAAGTCTGATGGAAGTAGGTAGACTCCCGGCTGAGGCTCAGCCAAGCGCGTCTTCCAAAGCTTGGCTCAGCGCGGGCTTGGTGGTCTTTGGGCCTACACCGATCGCTTGAAACACTGGCTCGCCGTCTTTCAGTACGTATACGGCAGGAATGCTGCTCACGCCGAACTTCACGGCCAGATCGCGATTGGTGTCAACATCTACTTTGGCCACCACTGCCCGGCCCTCGAATTCTTCGGCCAGTTGGTCGATGATTGGTCCGATCTGGCGGCATGGGCCACACCAAGGTGCCCAGAAATCCAGCAGGGCCACGCCGGCGTCTGTTAGTTCGTTGATATTATCAGTCGTGATTTCGATGGCCATATTTGATCTCCATTAATTTCTTGTGCTTTGCTGTACGCCACGTTGTTCAAACGTGGAAAAATTCCATAGATCTCGGTCGCGCAACTGCTGTAGCTGCACATTGCCCTGTGCCGCTAGCAGCGACTCTGCGATTCGTGGGTGCTCGCTACTCAGGTCCCCAAGCAGCCGCTTGATCCTCGCCCGCTGCAGGTTCGCCTGGTTGCCGCACAGGTTGCAGGGGATGATCGGATAGCCTTGTTCTCTTGCGAACTTGGCAATGTCTGCCTCGGGCGCATTACACAGCGGCCGGATGACCGTATTCCTGCCATCATCGGAGCGAAGCTTCGGCGGCATTGCCGCAATTCGGCCGCTGAACAGCATGTTCATCAGAATGGTTTCGTTGGCGTCTTCGCGATGATGGCCTAGTGCAATCTTGGTAAATCCATTCTGATGTGCGTAGTTGTAGAGAATGCCACGTCGTAACCGTGCGCATAGTGAACAATAGGTCTTGCCTTCAGGAATCTTCTCGACCACTACTGAATAGGTATCCCGCTCAATCACAGCGAGAGAAAAGCCGCGGCTCGCTAGCCAGTCGCGATACTCGTCTACCAAAAATCCCGGTTGCTTCTGGTCCAGAATAACCGGCTGAAGGCTGAATGAGAAGCTTGCACGTCGGCGAGTTTCTTCTAGCAGCAGTAGTAAGGCCGTTGAGTCCTTGCCCCCTGAGACCGCGACCAATACGCGGTCGTCGGGCCCGAGCATTTGATAGTCGTGCAGCGCGGTCGTGACTCGCCGGCGCAGGCCTTCCGCAAGATCGCTAATCGGACGGTGAACTCTGGACTCAGAGGCGACGGACATCGATGCGCACCGGTTGCGTTCATTGGCAGAAATGGTGGGCGTTACTGGATTCGAACCAGTGACTTCTACCGTGTGAAGGTAGCGCTCTAACCAACTGAGCTAAACGCCCACGCCTTTGGAGGGAGCGCGTACTGTGATCGCTGCGTAAACGAATTCAAGCGGGGCCCGTTACTTGAAGTCCTTGGGAATAATACTCAATCGGCGAATGCGGTAATTTAGCTTTCGCTGCGTAGTGCGCAGCGACCGGGCTGCCGCCGCGCAGTTTCCACGGTGCGCCTTGAGGCTATCGACGATGATTTCCCGCTCATAAGAATTCACCAGCGTTTCCAGCTCCGCGTCTTCGTCTAGCACAAGCTCCGTCTTAGTCTCGCTCGCTGTCTGCAGGGAGGGCGGAAGATTGAATCCGTGAATGACATCGTCTGTAGAAGTCAGGCACGCCCATTCCACGCAATTCTCCAGCTCACGTACGTTACCGGGCCAGTGGTAGCTCATGATCATGTTAATCGCTGTCGTCGAGATGCGCCGGATTTGCTTGCTGTACTGTTTGTTGTACTTCTCAAGAAAGTGGTCCGCCAGCAGTACGATATCGCTCCGGCGCTCACGCAATGGCGGCATCATGATCGGGAACACGTTCAGGCGAAAATAGAGATCTTCGCGAAACTTCCCTTCATTCATCAGCTTTTCTAGATTCTGACTCGTTGCCGCGACAATGCGGACCTGGACTGAAATCGGCTCATTGCCGCCTACACGTTCAAACTGTCTCTCCTGAATGACACGTAGGAGACGAACCTGTACCGCCATCGGCACATCTCCGATTTCGTCCAGAAACAGGGTGCCACCGTTGGCAATTTCAAAGCGCCCCAGTCGCTGCTTTAATGCACCGGTAAAGGCCCCTTTCTCGTGCCCGAACAGTTCGCTTTCCACCAACCCTTCTGGCAATGCTGCGCAATTCACGCCTACAAAGGGCCCATTTCGCCGGCTGCTTCCGTAGTGCAATGCGCGGGCTACCAGCTCTTTGCCCGTCCCGGACTCGCCGCGAATCAACACCGTTGCGGGACTATCCGCGATCTGAGAAATTAGATTGTAGATCCCGCGCATTGCTGCGCAATTGCCGATGAGGTTGTTGGGGCGGTACTGGTCACTGAGTTCGGCGCGAAGCTCTCGATTCTCGCGGACCAGCGCCTCCCGCTCCTCCATTTGCAGGCGGATTCCAGCGATTGCTTCCGCCAGAACATTACAGATGATCTGAAGAAAGCTCAGGTTGTCACTGAGTTCCTCTTCGTTCCCCATCAGACGATCAATACTGAGCGTGCCGATGACATCTCCGCTGTGCACGATTGGCACACAGATAAAGGCAAGCTGGGCATCACCCCGCGCACCAGTTCGATCAAGAAACCTGTCATCCTCGCTGATATTAGGAACCATCAGGGCTTTACCAGTCTCAGCCACTAAGCCAGTTACGCCTTCACCTATCCGGTATTGTCCCAGCAACTGTGCATCTGCCGAAAGGCCCTTTGAAGCCTCGATAGTGAGGATGTTAGTGCCAGGTTTACGGATGGTGACAGTTCCGCGTTGCAACCCCAACTCATGATCAAGGATATCGAAGACTTCCCGCAACAACGCACCAATGTCTTTATGGTGCGTCACGGCCTGGCTGATGCGATATAGCATCTCTAATTCGCGCTTGCCTTGCGCCATGACATTATCCTTACAAATTTGTAGTCTACCCAGTGCTAACCTTCGTTATTGTTGTTACGTTAACGAAGAATGCCATTTTTGTAGCAATTTAATCCGACCCAAAACCCGAAGCAGGAAGCATGCCATGATTCTGGGAGGGGCTGCATTTACAGCAGTGGAAGGATGTATACCCAGTATCCGACCCCGGGCTCGAATAGGCCATAGTGGCGACTGTAGGCTCGCTCCTGCGGATCCCAACTCCACACGATCAGAATCTCATCAGAATTCTCGACGAATGAACCCGCGTCTAGGTCGCCGAAAGGAGGAAGGGCTCGCTGACCGATCATGTGCCAGCCCGGAGTCAGAGTGGACTGTATAATCGGTTCCAAGATTCCGGTTAGCGGCACGGTCCTAGCAGTCAGGGGCCAAAAGTTGAAATAGCCGGAGCCCGGCTGAAAATCTTGCTCGAGAACCAGCGTGGTGCCATTCCAGCGGAAGCCGCCGTACAGGCCCTGCGCGCGCAGACCAGCCAGATCAACGGGCTCAATGGTGACCGGGTGCGCTGTTACCTGCCAGCCCAGCACTTGCTTTACGAAATACGGGACCGCACCATACAGAATTTGGAAACGCCGGACTACGTCTGGCTCGATGCTTAGGCTCTGCTGATCTGCCATGGCAATAAGATTGGTCGCGTCCAGTGGGGCATCAGCCTCATTTACCTCGAGCAGATATAGCCCGGACGTGAGCAGTGTGGACGCCGTCCAAGACAGCTCTATTCCCGCGGCCTCATGAGTCGTATCTACAGTCATGGTCCAAGACCCGGTTTCCGCCACCGGGCGATAATCGGAGGCCAGATCCAACGCCGGCGACTCGAAGAAGGCCCGGTTTCCGGTGGTTGGCGTTGCACCTCGATCAGGCCGAGGGGTACCGACGTCGAAGCCATTGGTCGCCTTTGCCTCCATACCGATGCGCAGGACTGGATCCGGACCACCAGCGACTGTCATGCTAAACGTCCAGCCTAAGCTAAACGTAGCTGTCGCGGATCCGCTCTGGGCTCCGTCATTGTCCTTCACGCGATAGACGAGGTCGTCTTCGCCACCTCTGAAGCGCGAGGCGGTGTAGCGAAGGGTGCCTGTCGTGGGGACAAATGATGAGATTGTGCCAAGGCGAGGGTCCGTAAGAACCTCCAAGACCAGCTCGTCTGTACCATCTGCCAGGTCTGGATCGACAATCCCCAAGTTGAATGTCTGCCCGTCGCCGGCATCTAGCGCATAGCTGCGATTGGCGACAACCGGAGGCGTGTTCTGAATCGTGAAGGCTGCCGTCGCAGGCTTGTTTGTCACGGCTCCCGCTCCATAGGGATCCGTCTCGGCTGTTGCGGTCATCAGCCACTGCTGGTGTTTGGCTGTGTTTCCAGCTGTCAGCTGTGCTGCTTCTATCAGCGTGTTGCCGGTGGTCCACCGCAGTGAGTGACCTGTCACCGCATCCCCGTCAGGATCTGCGCCCTGACTCACGAGTGTGAGCGAGATCTGGTCGGTAGTGCGGGGGGCGAGCGGTGTAACCTGAACCTCTGGGGCAGGCGCTAGACGATCCGTATCGTTCACGGTCAGGGCGGTCCAGACTAGTGAGGCTGTCTGGCCTGCTGTATCCCAGACTCGCAAGCCGACTGTGCCTGCAGCCGACATCGCTGGATGCTGAACATGCTCGTGCGGAGGCACAATCTGGGCTCCGGTCTCGTCGCCAGAGGCCATGTTGCCCGCGAAAAACCACGACACTTCGAGCGGTGGAATCCCGCCCCGTAAACTAATGCCAAACGGTGAGGCCACGCCCTCTGTCACCGTGATCGGGTCATTAACCTGACCTAGGGATGCTGGACCCGTGAATGTGCCAGGGCTTGCCGTAAGAATCTGCAAGCGTTCGTCTGTGCTTGGATCTCCGCCAGATTGAAACTCTACAAGATTAACCACGCCATCAGCATCGGGGTCACTATCCCGGCTGGAAAGCAGATCTGGGAGATACAGGAACTCCCAACTATCTGAAAGCGAGTCCCCATCTAGGTCAAGCGGCACGGTGATCACAATTGTGTCTATCCCGCTCCGGGCCTGATCGTCTTCAATCATCACGGTCAGTGTATACGTGCCAGGGGTTGCGAACTCCGCAACCAGATCGTTGGCGAAGACGCCGCCGTTATATAGTCCGAAGTCAGCTCCAGCCTCTGCGGCCGACCAGGTGTAGGCTAAAGAATAGCTGTTGCCTGGGTTGGTGCCTGATACTGTCAACTGGGCACGTAGTGGCTCTCCGGCTATTGCGGTGGCAGCCAATGTCAGGACCTGCGGCGGGTCCGAGAGGAACTCGTAGGAGAATTCCGCGCTCGCGATTGGGCTTGGTTGATAACCAGTGGCAAAGGTGCGGGCTTTGACGATCGTCCAGCCGTCCACGATGAAGGCCGCAGTGTACAACGTACTGGCCTCGGTCGGGGTGGTGCCGTCGACCGTGTAGCGGATCTCACTGCCGAGAGCGGCTCCCAGCGTGACGGACGTTTCGCGGGAAATGACCCCGCCGTGAGGCGTGATGCTGGGCGTGACACTCACGCCCAATGCGCCCTGGCCACTTCGCGAATTGTTAGACTCGTTGCTCTCGGCTACTGTGTTTGCGAAGTCCGCAAACACAGTGACGTAGGTACCAGTTGGTAGCGCCAACGTCAGCTCGGACTCTGCACCGGCAGATAGTACCTGACCGGCTACATCTGTGAGGGGCGCACCAGCACTGTCGACTACCCGGATGGTGTAGGAGGCGGCGCTGGTTTCTCCAAGATTCTCGATTACGAACGTCGTGTCCTGCTTGTCTTTACTGTGGTACACGGTCCGTACGGAGGCCACAGTGAGGTCTGGAAGAAATACCTGCTGGTCCGTGTCGTTGTTGGTCTCATCGCCCTCTGTGACTGCGTCGCCGGAATCAGCGTGGGCCGACAGCGTCAAGGGGGCGATCGGTGCCAGGCCCAGAACCCAGTTTGCAGCGAAGCTTTCCGATTGACCGGGGGCAAGTGCGGAGATTTCACGCGTTGCCACTTCATTTCCATCCAGTTTGATACTCACGCTGCTAGCTGGAGCGGAAGCCGTTCCGATATTGGTAATGGTCACGTCGACCGCCGCATTCAGGCCGTCCAGGTGGACGGAACTATCAAAGCGCGAGGTCAGGTCTGAAGAGTCTACTAGAAAATCTGCCACCAAAGCGACGTCATCTTGAGACGCCCGCCGGACATCGACAAGCGGTGGATCTATTGGCACGATCACGCCGATTGAACCGTCCGCCAGGGCGGCGACATTGCGAACGACCAAAATCTCGTCGCCGGGCAGCACCGTGGCGGTTGGCGTGCGTTCAAAGGCTGTTTCGGGGCTCAGCAGGTAGGGAGGGAGCCAGCCAAGTCCATCCTGCGAAGTTTGCAAAACAGTGAGCTGCTGACCGATCTCAGTTTGTCGTGGGTAGATCAGAGCGTGGGTGGTGCCATCGCTGCTCCGCGCGGAAATCAGGTCCAAGTTGCCTACCGATCCGCCGGGGGTGGTGATCGTGGTCGGACTCTGGGTTGCGGCCGCGGGTGCCTCGACTAGGTCGTCTTCCTGCAGCCATATCAGCCACGGGGCGCCAGCGCGCATAAATAGCTGAGGGGCATGGTCGGCCGCAGTATCGGCTGTCAACTGCTGCAGGGCTGCCCAAGTTCCTGAGCTGCGGTTAAAGGTCGCGAGAAAAAGCTCCCGGTCGGCTCCGGTTTCAGCATCGAAATCTGTATCAATAGCGACAACCGCGTAGATCTCATTGCCAGTAAACAGGATGTCGACGTCTAAGATCGGGCCCACGGATAATGCTCCGCTGATGCCTCCTGGGGTGGTCCAGCCTACTTGCGGGTCGTAGTAGGCGAACATCAGGACATTCTGCTCGGCCTGCGTCCCTACTAGATTATTGGAGTTGTTGCGGGTCCAGATTGCCATCGCTGAGCCATCGCCGGTCATCGCAAGATGGGGGGAGTGGTCGTAAAGGAAGTCGTTTGTCAGCGTAGTCGTCTCCGACCAAGTATCCGAAGTACGGTCATAGTGTCGAACTGCGATTTCCTGCAGGCGGGCCACGTCACCGATGCTTGCGGTATCAGAGAGGGGCGCTGCGGTATTCTGCCAGATCACAACGAAGCTGTCATCGCTGCCTGCCACGGCTGGTGCAAAGTCCGCGGTGCCGTCGTTGAACAAAACTTCGGAAGCCTGCCAACTGCCGTCGTAGAGTTGAACGTTGAGCATGGTGCGGTTTTCGAGTGTGCGTGTGCCGTCGTCACCGATCCAGGCGAGTAGTGCTTCGTCGCCGGAAGAGGCGACCGTGGGGTGACTGTAGGGGTAAACGTGCTGATGTAGCCCGGCGATCCCGTCGCTTGCTGCCAGATATCCACGGCCAAGTTGCTGCCAGTTAGCGCGTGCTCCGCCGGAACGGCTTGCTGAGCCAATTTCATTCCATTGGAATGTCCAGGCGTTTACGAGGGCCTCGAAACCCAAGAGGCTGGTGCGGTACTCGCCGCCGGTGACCAGTAAGCTGCCGAGTCGGTCGTTGGCCGGACTTGGCGTGACCTCCTGCTCGCCAGCGAATCCGATGGCAATATCGAGATTCACCCCTTGCAGGATCTCCGAGCCATCAGTCCAAATACCCTGGAGCGAGGTTGTGATCTGGCCGTCCCAGGCAAGTGCATCTGTAGAGTCAGTCGGTGTTGGAAGTGTCGATAGCGACCACTCGACCCGGCCGCCGATGGGCACATAGGGGCTGATCGGCACGTTCGGCGGATTCACCCCACGCGTTGGTAAACTTGCGACACCAGATGTGATGTCGTGCTCATGCTGTTGCACGTTCCAAGTATCTGTATCGGTCTCGTATTGCAAGTCTATGGTGGTAGAGAATGTTCCGGGCAGTGGCTCGCCCAACTGGATCTCAAAGGGCCCGGTAGCCAGGACAACGGCAGATCCGTTCTCGTGGAGGGTGAATTGGATATTCAAGTCAGTGTCGCCAATCCCGAAGGCACTCCCAGTGAGCATCGGGAAAAACTCATCGACGATTGCCGGGGCGGCATAAACCAGCGGCTGCGGCGTGGCACTCCAATCACTGCGCAGCTCGTAGCGAATCGTAGCCTCATCAGTCACGGCTCGCAGCTCAATTCCGGTAATTTGAAGCGGCGGCTGCGCTACCTCGAAGTTGGCGTCGTACCAGTTGCCGGTATTGCCCTCGGCATCAATAAGTCGGACCTGAAGGCGCCCGCCTGGACCGAACATGCCGCCCACTTCGATTGCCCGAGTGAGGAGCACAGCATCTTGTTGAGCGCGGCCGGTCGGAGCGGAGAATTCGATAACACCTGGCTCGGCTCCAGCCCAATCCGGGACGATCTCCAGTTCCAGTCGCAATGGAACGGTGTCGAGAAACACCGCAGGCTTGGTGTATGATGAGAACTGGGTGCGAAGATCTAGCACGCGGAGTAATGAGCGCGTATCCACAAAGAAGGTACTGCTGGTGACAAATTCCCCGGAAACCGTGTTCAGCAGCCCGAGTTGCATGTCGGTGCTGACACCTTCCTTCCAGTCAAGGCCAGCGTGCCAGGTGAGGTCACTGGTCTGCCACTCGGTGGTCGGGGAGACTGCCAACGGGCCATCGACGGTCTGCACGTCAATCTGATTCCAGGTAAGCCCACGGTCACTGGACGCGACCAGAGCAAGCTGCGCGAAGGCTGAAACGTCGTCCCGATAGCGAAAGCTCCCCTGAACCAACGCTGTGGAGCCGGCCCCGGCGGAAAAGGCTTCTAGCCATTCCATGGTGGAGGTGCTGACGTCGCTTCGCCACAGAATGTTACCTGCGGTGAGCGCGTCCGCTTCGCGATGCCCTTCACTCAGGGACGCGCGCACGAGGTAGCCAGTGTCCCGCTCAAGTGTGGCGCCATCGCTGTCTCGAAAGTCTGCGAGTCTAAACTCGGCGGACACTTCGCCGCTGCTAGTCATGAAGACAGCTGCGGGCCCATCAGCCGGTGTATGCAGGCCTTCGCCAATGATGCTGACGTTCAGAGCCAGGGGAACTGCCGAGTTACTCAGATTGGTGACCGCCACAGATACTCGAATGGTGTCCGGGGAGGTCCAGACGAATGCGGCCGAATCGGATACGAACGAGAGCCTGCGAGAATCCACCGAGAACCCCGCGGATTCCTCGGAGTCGATGCTATTGGAGAACGCGGTATTTGCCGCGAACGAGCCAGTCGCTGAGGACGCGTAAGGCGGTTCAAGCACTCCCGGCCACTCATGCCAACGGGTGCTAATCGTAAAGCTGAGCGACTCGGCCTGTGACTCCTTGTCGCGAGTGAAATCTCCCGGCCATTCATTCCAGCCGGTGTGCGCGAGAAAGAAATTGGAGATCGCAAAGCTCTGCGCCCGCGGCTCCTGCGCCATGGCGCAGGTGGCTCCCAGGACTAGGAGAGCGGCGAGGTGTGCCCGCCAGTTTGTCGCACGCAGGTGCATCCGCATCCGAAATACCGGACTATTGGTTGATCGAACGTCGGACGACACGAAAGCCCAGGTCGGGACCGAAGCTGCCTGGCGCATCACCGCGCCGGCCTGCGATGCGGAGTTCTAGGACGGGGTCGCTCCAACTGCCGCCTCGGATGGTGCGCGTTCCCCAAGGATGGGTGAGCGAGTTTACTTGATGATCCACTGAGTCTGCGCTGGGATAAGGATACGGGCTGTAGCCGGAACGGCACCACTCGCGCACATTGCCAGCCATGTCATAGAGGCCATTGTCGTTGGCTTGATCGAAACCGACTGGGATTTGCCCGCCGTTGTAGGAACCCACTTGAGTGGTTTTGTATAGCTGGCTTTCGAAAATGTCGCCGCTGTTCAGGAAGTTCGCTTTGCTTACCATGTCATCGACAGTGCCGTCTGTTGTCATCGGGTAGGCTTCGTGGTCCGCGCCAGCTAGTTTGGTGGGACCGCGGGCGGCCATTTCCCATTCGGCTTCAGTCGGCAGATCGTACACAGTGTCGCCGGTAGTGTAGTACTGGCAGAAGGCGATCGCGCCATACCAGCTGACGTTGACCACTGGATGTTTTACGTAGTTTTCTGAGATTGTGAAGGTATCGCCGATTTTGGTAATGCGGATCGGATCGGTCTGCCCGTTGTAGAGCAGCTTGCCAGCAAACGGCCCGCTTAGGGCAAAGGCGGATGCGTTGATCATCTGAATCTCGCCCGCGGTCCACGCGGCGCGGAGAAATTCGGCGTATTGCTCATTCGTGACCTCGAACTTGCTGATCTCAAACTGGTTGATGGTCACTTGGCTGGTGGGGACTTCATCGGAATCGCCGTCGCCTTCTGCGCTCTGCTCTCGGCCTAGCGTCAAGGTGCCCGCCGCGATTGTAGAGACCTCGAAGCTGGCTGGCTCGGGAACCGCGCCAGCGCCTGTTTCGGCGATGACTTTTACCCGCATGTCGCCATTGAACTGCCAATCATAGTCCAGACGCATGTCCCAGATAACGTGCTTCAGTGTGCCTGCAGCAATGCCGGGGCCCACATCGCCCGCTAGTGCAGCAGCAGAGGGCAACAGAGAAAACGTCGTGCCGCCATCTGTCGAAATACGCACGATCACACGCGCGTCCTCGGACGTCGCGAGATCATAGCGAATGTCTACGAGCTTGGTGTCTTTACGCTGTAGCGCAGTCACGTTAGAAACCTGAGGCGCTGCGAGCCCCAATAGGGAAAAGACAAAGAAACCGAAACATAGTTGTTTCATAGCAGAAAGCCTCCTGATTTGCACGTAGCATAAATTAGTTCCGCGACGCGGTCGCGGAGCGAATAATATTGACGCGTGATTCGGCAAATGCGAGCACGGCCAGCAGTCAGTTTGGAACTACGCCCTAAAGCTCGGATTCTGACGGTACTCTTTTCAGGCCAGCATGATGTCCTGTTTCATAGGGAATCGAAGCACGAAAGTAGCTCCGTCGGGCCCGTTTCGTGCCAGCGAGATATCCGCGCCGAAATCGCGTAAAATCCCGTGTACAATAGCCAATCCCAGGCCCGTACCACGGTCTGGACCCTTCGTCGTCATAAATGGGTCGTAGATGCGATCCACGTGTTCGTCCGGAATTCCGCCCCCTGTATCCGCGATTTCAAGGCAGACGTGAGAGCTGGTTTGGTGTGCAGAGATTGCAATCGAGCGCTCGCCTTCGCCGCGTTCTCCGATCGCGTCACGGGCGTTGGCCACCAGATTGGTGACAACCTGCTCGAGCCGACAGGCATTTCCTCGCACGACGAACGCGGGATCCACGTTCACAGAAAGCGTAATGGAATGATTGCCCAACTGGGCACCGAGCAGGTCGAGAGTCTCGTCGACGATATGGGCAAGGTTGACGGTCTCGGTGCCGGCTTGCGCCTCGGCAGAAGCAAACTGACGCATATGCTGAATCACGTCCGCGGCGCGCTCGACCTGATGGATGATCTTCTCGAGCATTTGAGGTGCCCGGTCTTGGTGGGATTCCTCACGCTCCAAGATTACTCGCAGTGTCTCGGCGTACATCCGGATGCTGCACAACGGCTGATTCAGCTCGTGGGAGATTCCGCCAGCCATCTCGGCCAGCGCGGAAAGTCGCTGGGCGAACATTGTCTGTAAGAACAGGTCCTCGCGCGCAGACTCCAGCTCTCGTTCTTTGGCCTTGATGTCGGTAAGATCGCGGATGATTCCGGTGAACAGGTGGGCACCGTCTACCCGTGCTTCGCCCACCCCTAAATACATGGGGAACATGCTACCGTCTTTCCGTCTACCCTCAAGTTCTCGGCCTATGCCAATAATTTGAGCGCTTCCGCCACCGATATAGCGGTCGACAAACTGCTGGTGCCTGTCTGAGTATGACTCGGGCATCAGCGCCGTGACGGGCTTGCCGATAATCTGGCTAGGGTGGTAGCCGAAGATGCGCTCTGCCGAGCGATTGAACGAGAGAATCGTGCCGGTGGCGTCGATCGTCACGATAGCGTCGATGACTGTATCGACAATTGCGGCGTTCAGGCGATCTGCTGTCACCTGATCGCTAAGCTCTACTCCCGGCATTGCCTCTCCGTATGCATGTTCCGTAGCATCATATGGTCGCCAGATGATGCCTGCGCGTCGGGCTCTTTGCAAGCCGGATTGCGCGGAACTGGGCAAGTCCAAAGGTTCTGCGGGGGGCATACTTTAGAGTTTGAAGGCGATCCCGGCCCAAAGCACCGTCTCGTCTTCGCTTGCCAGCGATCCTGCTGGCGCACTTGCTTCGTAGCGAGCGAGCTTCAAAAGCGCGGAAACGCGGTCGTTGAGCTAGCGTTTCGTCTGCAGATTCAGTTCTCGGTCATACCCGCCGGAGAACTGGCCGGTGACGTTTTCGGCAGTATTGAAGGTGTGATATCGTGCCAGCAGCTTGGTGCCTTTGATGGTGCAACTGACGTCCACGTAGGCGTCTTGCAGCCCGGAGACGGCCCCGCTGCCATTGTTGCCCAGAAACTGGTCTGACCAGCCATTGAACTTATGCCCAATGCCAGCCAGCGTGCCGAACGGGCGATCATCGCCGTCTTGTCCGGAATGACCACTATAACCAGCACCAACTCGGACGCCCTCAATGTCGGTGGCGAGATAGGTGTTAAGCATTGTCGCGTCGTGATTCTCGCCAGCTGCATAGTCGGTCTGCCAGGCTGCGGTCAGGTCATAATGCACGTCATGCGCGCAGGCGCCGCCGATTCGTGCACCCAAGGTTGCGGAGTCCGCAGCCGCGGCCGTATCATCTTCGGTATCGAGTAGATAGCCGAACAGCGCCTGGCGATGGCCTTCGGTAGCGGTGCGCGCGGCGTGGAAGATCACGAGTGAATCCAAGTCGATATCCGTGAAAAAATCGAGTTTATCTGCCGAACTCCCGCCACATGCAAAGTGTAGCCTTCGAAGCCTGCGTACTGCAGCAGGACCGAATCGAAAGATTGGGCATTGTTCCGCCAGCCAATGTTGCCGAGCAGGCGCGCATCATCCAGGATGATCTCGTGGCGTCCCACTCGCACGAGTGTGTCGGCCAGCCCGGAGAAGTCGACTTAGCCCTCGTGGAGGCGTGACCCTGGAGGATCTGCGATGATATCGTGATCCGCTGCGCCGCCGCCGGGATAGCGGAAGTCTTCGACCAAGTTTGCCGCCGTCTGGCCGACAACCTTTCCACTCAAGTTCTTCCACGTATTGAACTGGTGGCCGCAACGCGCTCGCAGCGTCAGGCCTGCTGCCGTGCCTCGATCGGCCGCGTCATCGAAGTCAGAGTACTCGTAGCGCAGCTGCAAGTGGACAACGGGACTGCCCAACTCACCGGCACCTGGATCTGCATCTGCAGCGATCGAGGTGAAGGCGCAGACGCGGGCGAGGAGGAAGGGGAGGTAGCGCATGGTTCAGCTCTCGTGGGGGTTTTGGGTCAGAAATTCGGTACGGCGTGCCTTGATGCGGATGGCAACGCGGGTGAGCAGAGTAAGGACAAGCAGGCCGAGCGCCCAGATGCCGACCGTAACACAAAGGTCGACCCAACTCGGGGAGTACTCCACGATCTCACCGAGGGGAGATGGCGTGAAGCCTGGGATGATCAGGCCCATCCCCTTCTCGATCCAGACGGCCACAAAGAGCATCGGGCAGGCCAAATACAGAAGTTTTTAGCGCCGGATTGGGTGGATGGTCAGCATGGCTGTCGCCAGCAGATTCAGGCCGATCGAGGTCCAGGTCCAAGGCACGAGCGCGTAATGCCCATCGAGCCCGAAGAACAGATAGTGTGCGCTCAGGCTGTGATGCGTCCCGTGGTAAAACTCCTTAAAAACCTCACTGCCAAGCATCACCAGGTTAATCTGGCCCGCGACAGCCGTAATCATCGCTAGCTTGCGCATCGTGCTGCCGCGAATCTCGTAGCTGCTGCAATTTTGGACAAAGGCCAGCACAAGAATCATGAAGGCGGAGCCGGCTGCAAATGTCGAGGCCAGAAAACGAGGCCCCATCAGAGAGCTATTCCAAAACGACCTTGCTGGCAGGCCTGCGAGGAGCAAGGCGGTGACCATCTGAATGGCCACGGCCCAGAATACGCTCAGGTAGACAAACGGAACGTAGTAATTCTTGTTTGCTTCTCGCCGGTGGAAGTGGCCGTAGGGAATGTAGGAAGAATAAACATATTTAGCGCCAGATACCAGGCCGCGAATGCATTTCCAAGGTCCAACCTGACGAACGCCATGCACATCACTAGGGCGGCCACTACCACTCCCTGGCCGATCAGCACTGCCTTTGAGAAGTCCACATCATGAAGCACGTAGGCTGCCAGGTCGACCAGGACGGAAAAGTTGGAGATGTATAGACCCCAACTGACTTAGTCGATCTGTCCCGTGACTGCCAGTCCATCCCGGAGCTGGACGCTCCAGGCGTATAGGCCGAGGAGCATAAAGGCCGTTGGAGTCATCATCCATAGATGATACCTGCGATCTCCGCAGATGGTTGCGCACAAAGCATATTGGCGGAAGGAAATCATCAGTCCATGAAGTACCCGAATTTGGGCTCGGTCCCGAGGTCTTCCTTGAGACTAAAAACCTTTTTGTGCTCAAGCACGTAGCGAATCTCACTGTCGGGATCAAGGAGATTGCCAAAAATCCGCGCGCTGGTCGGGCATGCTTCGGCGCAGGCTGGCTGCTTACCGTCGCGCGTGCGCTGGATGCAGAAGGTGCACCTCTCGATCACGCCTTTCTTGCGTGGGCGATTGCCTAGATATTGCTGATTGGGGTTCAGCTCTTCAGCTGGCACCTCAGGCCCTTTCCAGTTGAAGCGTCTTGCGCAGTACGGAAAGACAGCCTGGCAGTAGCGACAGCCAATGCACCAGTCATAGTCAATCACCGTGATGCAATCCGGTTGTTGCCAAGTGGCGCCCACGGGACAGACGTCCACGCACGACGGATTCTCACACTGGAAGCACTGTGTTCCCATGTAAAAGTGTCCAGCTTCTGGCACTGCTTGATCAAAGTCCGGCGCCGCTTCTTCCAGATTCGTTTTCCCGTTCTTCATCTCGACGATGCGGATGTACTGCATGTGGCTGGCCCGGTCTTGTTTGTTCTCCATCACGCAAGCGCGAATGCAATCCTGGTAGGCTTGGCAGGTTCCGATATTGAAGGCGTAGCCGAACAGCACGCCTTCGCGTGCTGGCTCTTCGCTGGTCCTAGAGCGATTTCCTGAATTAGATTGGCCAGCTTCTCTATACGCTCGATCGTGCACAGCTGCTCGTCCTGGCTCATCAAACGATAGTTCTTCTTGAAGGTCTCTTGCCATTCAAGACGCTTGATCGCATTTCTCTTCGCTTTATCCTCTGCCGCGGATGCGCCGAAGTTAGTCAGGAATTCGGTCGCTGCCTTGGCCATGCACAGGCGTGCGTTAGCCTCAAAGTTTTTGGTGCCAATTGCCCCTTCCATAAGCATACTCCCGCTCGCCTAGCAACATCAAGCCGGAGAGATGTGCTGCTACTGCCGAGAAGGCTGTGCTGCGTGCCAGTCTTCTTAAGAAACGCCACTTGTAAGGCGATTCATTATGCTTCCTATGCAATCGTACCAAAGGCTTGAACTAGACATCCGATAGCGGACAAAGACTTCAACGACGTCTGCAGATCCTGCTCACCCACCTCTGAGTCGGACTCAGTCACGAGGACTACGAGGCCGTCCGCTGCTTTTTTGGCTTCGCACCCCGGGACCTCTGCCAGGCATGACAGCAACTCGCTGCCATGATTTGGCGTGTTGTGAATGATGTAGCTGCAGACCTGCATGTGGGCTCTGTCCTGTACCTGTTCCGCAATCTAGGTCTCCATGAGCAGGCGACGTGCGAGCATCGAATTCAGGCAGGTGAAGGGCTTGGATGCGCTAGTTTCTTGAGCCTTAGTACTGGAATCGGACCTCAATTGAGGAACAGTAGGCATTCCAGACAGCTGCGTCTTTGCCGCTGTCCATCGAACCTCACACCACGGAGCGCATCATGAAGCGTTTCTTCCTGGTCCTGATTCTCGCCTTTAGTCCTGGCTGCGTGTTGGCCGGTGAATCCCACAACCTCGCGGTGGATGAACTCCCCAAAGTCGTGCTTGCCGCCGCCCAGAAAGCCGTACTTGGTTTCTCTGTCGAAGAAGCGGAAGTCGAAGGAAAAGGAAAGCGCCGCGTGTACGAGCTCGAGGGTACAGCCAACGGAAAGTCCTACGAGATGGAGATCTCGGCCAAGGGCAAGCTGCTTGAACTAGAGCGTGAGGATGACGCCAAGGAAGAAGACGAGTAAGCATTGGCTGTCGTCATCACCGCTGCGCCGGGCTGTGCCCGGGGCCATCCATCGTCGCGATCACGCATTGTGATCGGAGCGCCCCCGAAGCCTATGGGCCCGGGGGCATCAGCAGCCGGTTTAGTGCGTGGCCTTTCCTACGCCATTGGGGAGCCGCACTTCTTCGACCATGTCCTGAATCTCCTGCGGTGGAGCTGGGGTCACGGCTGAAACCGAAAATGCCACCACGAAGTTCAGCAGCATCCCGATAAACCCAATGCCCTCTGGGGAAATGCCGAATAGGAATCCAGTGTCGTGGCCGAGGGCAGGCCTGATGAACTGGAAGTAAATGATGTAGCCAAGCGTAAACGTGATGCCGACGATCATGCCGGAAACCGCGCCAGCGCGATTCATGCGCTTCGAGAAGATCCCCATCAACAACGTCGGAAAGAAGGACGATGCTGCCAAGCCAAACGCAAATGCAACTGTCTTGGCCACGAACGAAGAGGGAGGATTAATCCCGAAGTAGGCGGCAACCAGCAAGGTGCCGAAAGAGGCCAAACGGGCCGACATCACCTCTTGCTTCTCGGAGAGATCTGGCTTCAATACTTTCTTGATCAGGTCATGTGAGATAGACGTTGAAAGGACCAGCAGCAGCCCGGCTGCAGTCGACAGAGCTGCTGCCACACAACCTGCCATCACCAATGCGATGACCCAGGCAGGAAGACCCGCCATTTCTGGATTCGCCATGACCAGGATATCCTTGTCATAATAGACCTCGTTGGTCGACTCAGTCGCCTCGTTCACCAGCAGGCGCTCGCCATGCGCGCCGCGTTCTGTCGCAAACTGTGGCTTGCTTGGGGATAGCGCAGCGCCAGCCCGGTATTGAATGCGGCCGTCGCCATTCTTATCGACCCAGGCGATGAGATTCTTGTCTTCCCAGTTCTTAAACCAAGAGGGGGCCTCGGCGTAGGTCACTTCGTTCACTTCCTGGATGAAGTTGGTGCGAGCGAATGCGCCAAGTGCCGGGGCAGTGAGGTAGATCATGGCGATGAACAGCAGGGTCCAACATGCGGATGTACGCACGGCCTTGACGCTCTTGACCGTAAAAAAGCGCACGATGACATGCGGCAAGCCCGCCGTGCCAAACATCAGCGCTGCCGTGATGCAGAACATGTCAATCCTGCTTTTGGACCCGTCCGTGTACGAAGCAAAGCCTAGATCCACATTGAGCTGATTAAGCTTGTCGAGCAGTGGGACCGCACTTTCCATGCCATCTTTGGTGTAGCTGCCGATCAGGCCAAGCTGTGGAACGACATTTCCGGTCAGTAGCATAGAGATGAAGATCACTGGCAATACATAGGCAAAGACCATGACGCAGTATTGGGCAACCTGCGTGTAGGTGATTCCCTTCATGCCGCCCAAGCCAGCGTAGAAAAAGACGATAGCAGCGCCGATCCAGACACCGCCCCAGATCGGGATGCTGAATAGACGCGAGAAGACAATGCCGACGCCACGCATCTGGCCCATGATGTAGGTCATGCAGATAAAAATTGCACAGACCACGCCCACGAGGCGAGCTGTATTGGAATAGAATCGGTCACCCAGAAAGTCGACGACCGTAAACTTGTTGAACTTACGCAGGTAGGGAACGATCAATGTGGTCAGCAGCACGAAACCACCTGTCCAGCCCATCAGAAACCGTGATGCGTCGTAGCCGCTGGCTGCAATTCCGCCTGCCATCGAAATGAAAGTCGCTGCCGACATCCAGTCCGCTGCGGTCGCCATCCCGTTCGCGAACGGCGAAACGCCAGACCCTGCAACGTAGTATTCCTTCGTCGACGCTGCGCGTGAACGAAATGCAATGACGATGTATAGAGCGAACGTGAGTCCGATGAATAGGAAATTCCATGATTCTTGGCTCATTGTTCGACAGCCTCATCATAGCCGTGTTTCTTGTCCAGCGAGCCCATCATGCTGCGATAGGCCAATAGCAGGCAAACAAAGCCAATGATCGAGCCTTGCTGGGCAATCCAAAAGCCGAAAGGAGCGTTGCCAATGCTCGGAAAGTTGGCATCGAGAAAGTCGCGGAACAGCACACCGCAACCCAATGAAATAAATGCCCAGATGGAAAGTAAAATCGCGACAACCCGCAGGCTCCCTCTCCAATACGCGCTTGCTGACTCAGAATCCATAGCGTCCCCCTTCTCTCTGATTCTCATGTGAAAAAAAATCGTTGTCTCGATACGCGGCTCATCTCAGTTGCACAGAGCGTCTACTCTAGCCAGAACTCCGGGGCTCGTGCGAACCGGCGTGCCGTTCGGATCGAGCGTGGCCGCACGAAACCGAGCACAAAGTACTCGCCGTCCTTACCATCCACATCCAGTGTGAATGGGGTGGAGCGAATGTGCTTTGTCAGCTGGTCGCCGTCGCCAAACATCGCCTCATAGCGCACTTGAACCTTAGCCTTTCCCGGCCGAATCGTGATTTCAGTCGGCTGCCGTGAGAGCTTGAACATGTCATGGCCCGTACGCGACCCGTTGATCCCGAGAAGGCGCACATCAGGCGGGAGTTCGAGGGTGAAGAACCCGGCATTCGGGTCGTCTGCTGTGGTGTGATAATGGTACGCCTTGTGACTTGGCGTGCTGGAGCAGCCAATCACCAGCAGCGCCAGAAGCGCAAGTGATGAAATGCGTACGATCATGCGGTCGCTTTATTGGCGCTGCTGGCTGCAACCGCGGCTGCTTCCCGCTCGGCCTGCTTCGCCGCTTCGCGCTTGCGATGGACAATCATCATAACCGGGGTTGCCACGAACAGGCTGGAGTACGTACCTACCACGATGCCGAGCAGCAGAACCAGTGCGAAATCGTTGAGTGCGCCGCCACCCAGTAGATACAGGGTGACCACCACTATGCCGGTAGAGACAGAGGTCAGAACCGTACGAGCTAGGGTCTGATTCAAACTCAGGTTCACGATTTCGTTGAACGGCCTGTCTTTATGAAGACCAATATTTTCGCGAATCCGATCAAAGACCACAATCGTGTCATTCAACGAATAGCCAATGATGGTCAGCAAGGCGGCGATCACCGGCAGCGAAATCTGCCGCTCGCCGATCAACAGCGGAATAGGCAGGCAGAACAGACCAGTACAGATGAACACGTCATGGATCAAGGCGGCGATTGCGCCCACTGCGTAGCTAAGTTCGAAGCGGAAGCTGATGTAGATTAGAATCCCGAGCAGGGAGCACACCATGGCCCAGAATGCTTGACTCCGGAACCGTGAACCGACTGCGGGACCAATTTCCTGCTGATTGCCAGTGTTGGCCTGAATCCCCATATCTGGAAATTTGGCAATGAGGATCGTAGCGACCGCTTGGCGAATGTCGCCGCCAGCACCGTCCTCTTCTTGCGAGGTAACCTCGGGAATCGTGATTTCGATCATGCGATCGTCAGCTGTGCCCTTTGACACAACACGGGCAGTCGAAAAGCGCTTGTCTGCCTCACTCAGTACCGACGCGATCGCGTCGACCTCTGCGGACTGTTCCACGGGGATCGTCACCATAGTGCCGCCGCGAAAATCGATGCTCAGTGCGTTCGAGTTACGGGTCACCAAGGTGATCGCGCCAAGAATCGCAACAGCGATAGAAAGCATAGCAGCTGCTTTGCGACGGGAGAGGAAGTCGACGCGACAGTTGGAGAGCAACTGCATCATCTTCAGGGTCTTTACGTTGTTCTTGGCCACCATGATGTCGTAAATGATCCGCGTGACAAACAAGGCGCTGAACAGCGTGGCGATGATACCGATCATCAGCGTTACAGCAAATCCCTTGATCGGGCCTGAACCAACCTTGGCCAGGATGAACGCGGTCAAGAACGTGGTCAGGTTTGCATCCAGAATTGTGACTAGGGCGCGCTGATAGCCCACACGCATCGCCGTGGTGAATGACTTGCCGACATTCAGCTCCTCTCGAATTCGCTCGAAGATCAGAATGTTTGCGTCCACCGCCATGCCGATGGTCAAAACGATACCCGCAATGCCCGGCAGCGTCAGGGTGGCACCGACCAAAGTCAGTGTCCCGAAGATGAGGACAATGTTGACTGCGAGAGCGACAAAGGCGATTGCGCCCGAGCCGCGATAGTACATCAGCAGGCCGAGCAGTGTCAACCCAAAACCCACGTAAATCGAGAGAATGCCACTACTGATCGCGGCTTGCCCGAGCTGTGGGTCTGTCGTGAACTGGCCGTCAATGCGGATGTCCACCGGCAGGTTGCCGCAGCGGAGCTTGATCGACAGCTGATTTGCCTCGTGCTGGGAGAAGTTGCCCGAGATCGAAGCGTTGCCGCCAAGAATGGCTTCATTGATGTTTGGGGCGCTGAAAACCGTGCCGTCCAGCACAACTGCCAAGCGACGGTTCACGTTTTCCTGCGTAATTTCACCGAACAGTCGTGCGCCTTCCTGATTAAAGGAGAGGGATACTTCATAGCCGCCAAACTCGCCCATCGTAGGCTGCGCGTTCTTTACGTGCTTGCCTGCGAGTTTCTCAGCAATGCGGTTCACGTACAGAATGCGCTGCTCTTCAGGAAGCGGGTTGTCTTCGTCCTCAAACAACAAAACCCGTTTCAGACTGGCGGGTGTATTGGGGTTGACCCCGTTGACCTCGGCCTCGGCAAGCGCGTCGGACTGGTCCGAGACTACGTGAAAGCTCAGTTTCGCGGCTTCCTGCAGAATTTTAATGAACTGGGCGACATAGTCCGGCTTCTTGCCCGGGATCGTCACCGAGATTGTGTTCGGGCCTGTCGGGCGTAGTTGCGCTTCGACCAAACCGCTCTGGTCCACCCGGTTGCGCAAGATTTCCAGCACTTCATCACGAATATCATCGAGCTTGCGGTCGCCGCTCGCGGTGGCTGCGGCCGCATCGAAACTGACGATAATCTCGGTGCCGCCTTGGATATCAATTCCCTTGCGCAACTTTGCTTGAGAGCCCTCAAACACAAACTGTGCAACTGCCTTGTTGCTGGGCTCGTTGCGGCCGTAAATATCCACATAAGCATGGAGTTTCTTGCCATCGGCCGATGCGGCGCGTGCCAGAGCAGCGGGTGCAGAGAGCTCATCCTTCTCCTCCAGTGCTTTGGCTGCCGTGATCAGCTCTGCAAGCCCCTCAACAGTCTTGGCTTCGTTCTGGAATTGAACGTAGAAATCCTTGTCTTCGTGCCCGGTAAGAAAGGAATACCCCCACATGCCGACGATTACGACTGCAAAAACAAGACGATAAAGTATGGACTTTTTAAGTGCGTTCATAGTTTGGTAAATTTGCTAAGAATTAGGTTTGGAATCTGAAGTAGATGTGGCTGGTTCGGCCGGTGCGGCCGCAATATGGGCCTTGCTCACCCGGATGGTGACGCGGTCAGAAATTTTTATGTGGACGATCGCGTTGTCGGAATCATCAATCTTGGCGACAACTCCGTGGATGCCGCCTACTGTCATGACTTTGTCGTCCTTGGTCAGGCGCTTCAACATCGCCTTGTGATCTTTATCCTTGCGACGCTGTGGCTTGATCAGGAACAAATACCACAACACCAGCAAAGGCAGTAGTGGTAGCAACCCCATGATGAAGCTGGGCTGGTCGGGCTGACTAGCGGCAAGGACGAAGGCGTGCGCGGGAATCATAGGCGGGATAATCTTTGCGGGAGAAGTAGAAAAGCGCGTAATCTAGCGCCAGACGCATCCGCTGCCACCAGTTTTCCTCTGACCGCCGTTGGCATCCACTCACGGGCGCAGCTGCCGCGGGTCGTCTTTCCTCGCGCGGGCTCGGGTGCCGCCCCTACTCCGTGGCCGGCTCGTCGTCGACAACCTGACGGGTAATCTCTTGGACCTTCTGGTTCTCCGTTAACTTTTGGATCAGCCCACTGGCAAGCAGTTTGCCCAGGTCGCCTTCCTGTGCGGCCTTCATCAGTTCAGGATCGTCCATCATCTTGAGCAGGTCGGGGTCTTCCATCAATTCGCTCATCAGCGTCATGAGTTGGGCACTGCCAAGAATCTGGTTCGCCATCGTATCGATCGCCGGTGTGTCTCTGCCGGTCATCGCCTGAAGCTTCTCCTGGGAGATGTTTGGCAGCGCCGACTTGTTGGTCGCGACCTTCTCCTGGACCTCCTTCACCGTCTCTTCCGAAAAGGAGATGCTCTCGATATCCGCCTCCTTCACTGTCACGGTGCCTACCGCCTTCGTCGCAATTTTGTAGGTGCCATCCTCGACGGAATGCACCTGGCCAATCAACGTTGTCTGATCTTTCAGCTGGATTGTTGCTTTTTTACCGCTAGGCTCGCCTGCGTAGCAGACTAGAGCAGTGAGAATGAGAAGGAGAATGAGAAGGAGAGTCAGTCTGTAGGTCATGATCAAATCCAGAAGAATTTACGAGATTAAATTAATAAATACCGTCAACTCACTGAAAATCCACTTCCCCAGCGAGGCGGACCGGTGTAATCCTGTGAGACCTTTGCCCCCATTCCCTGTCGAGACACGAATGCTGCACACACGAATCTCCGACCTTCTTCTGGGAGACCAGACCACCGGTACCGTGGAGGTCCACGGTTGGGTCAGGACCCGCCGCGATTCTAAGGGCGGCTTTTCGTTCATTGAATTGAACGATGGGTCTTGCTTCAAAAACCTTCAGCTTGTCGCTGATGCGGACTTGCCAAATTACGCAAAGATTCAACACCTACATGTCGGGGCCTCCCTCCGGGTCACCGGAGAGCTGCGGGTTTCACCTGCAGCGGGACAGGCGATTGAGTTGCAGGCGACCGAGGTCGAGATCATCGGCCAGTGCGATCCGGTCGGCTATCCTCTGCAGAAGAAGCGCATGGGGCTGGATAAGCTGCGCGAGTTTCCTCACATCCGCTGTCGTACCAACGCCATTGGCGCGGTCATGCGCATTCGCAATGTGCTCGCTGCTGCCACCCACGAGTTCTTCCAGGCACACGGCTTCATCTATCTGAACTCTCCCATCATCACCGCCAGTGACTGTGAAGGCGCGGGCGAAATGTTCCGCGTCACCACCTTGGATTTGGATGCGCCGCCGCGCCGCGACGATGGCTCCATTGACGACAGCCAAGACTTTTTTGGCAAGCCCTCATATCTGACCGTAAGTGGCCAGCTCGAAGGCGAAACCTATGCCTGCGGCTTGAGCCGGGTTTACACGTTCGGTCCCACGTTTCGCGCGGAGAACTCCCACACCTCCCGGCATCTCTCCGAGTTTTGGATGGTCGAGCCCGAGATTGCCTTTGCGGACCTCGCAACCGTTGCAGACGTCGCAGAAGCCTACGTCCAGGCGTTGCTTCAGGCCGTGCTCACCCGCTGCTCGGATGACCTGGCGTTCTGTGATAAGTTCATTGAGCCAGGCCTCCGCGGCCAGCTCGAAGCTGTGGCCAGCGGCGCATTCGGCCGGATGCCGTACACGGAAGCCATCGACGTGCTCCAACGGGCCGATGCGTCGTTCGGCTACGAGCCCAAGTGGGGCGTCGACCTGCAGGCAGAGCACGAGCGCTACCTCACCGAGATCTATGCGAAAAGGCCGCTCATTATCACCGATTACCCGAAGTCGATCAAGCCTTTCTACATGCGCGTGAATGACGACGACCGAACAGTGGCCGCGATGGATGTGCTCGTGCCACGGCTTGGCGAACTGATCGGTGGTAGCCAGCGGGAAGAGCGCCTGGACATTCTCGACGCCCGCATGCTGGAAGCAGGCATGGACTTGGACGAGTATGACTGGTATCGGGACCTGCGCCGCTTTGGTACTGTCCCTCACGGTGGCTTCGGTCTGGGGTTTGAGCGTGCCGTTGCCTATTGCACTGGGATGAAAAACATCCGCGATGTGATCCCCTATCCACGCACACCCGGACACGCCTAACGCAATTTTTCTGCCGTACGGCTGCAACCAAACGTTGTCTAGTTGCATCCTACCACGAGGTAGCCGAGCGAGTTCCTGAGCACCGGAACGCGGGAACCCCCGCCGCCCCTTGATCAACCGTCCCAGCGGGAGAAGTAAGGCATGGCTACGAGCGAAACTCTATCGGAGCATATCAAGGCGCCAAAGGCCGGCACCCGAAAATTCGAGAACGTATTCCAATCGCTCTCGCCGATGATTCTGGGTGTGGGAAGACATCATCCGCAACCTTTCGGTCAATGGCCGCAGTACCTACGACTTCCAAATCTTTCGCCACGGGCCCAGGCACCTCGTCGGGCTGTATGACGAGATCAACAGTTTCGTCTCGTTCGTGAAGGACGCGGCCGAACGTGGCTCCTCCAGTGAAATGGCCTTTGTCTTGGTCGACGAGCCGGGGAACGGCAAGACCTTCTTTGTCGAGTACCTCTTTCGTTGCTATCGCGAATTTCTCAGCCAGGCAGCGAACCGCCGCTACGGCGGCATTTCCGAGATCGAATCGCAGACCTTCGAAGATCCCATGGTCATGGCGCTGAACCTCCACGAGGACCGCGTGGCCTCACTGCAGGCGCTGCAGTCTGAGTACGGCTATGACGATGCCCAAATTTCCAAGCTGCTCAGCAACGCGCGGCCCCTGGCAGCCTGATCTGACTACACACTGCGTTCGTTGCGTGAGCATTGCGGCGGTGATCTCGCCCGCATGCAGGATCACCTTCAGGTCATCCCCATTCCCATGAGCGAGACCCTCGGCACAGTCACCGGCAAGTACTCCCCCGTGATAAAATTACATCCTTGCCCAAGGATCTCCTGGGCGAGGAGTCCGTGCAGCGCCTGCTCCACATTCGGGACACGAACAATCCCTATCGCATCGACCTGCGAGTGGGCGCATTGGCCAACCGGCCACTATCAGCTCGCCTTCAGCTCCACCGACAGCCTGGGAAATTCCGGAGAGTTGGCGTTCTGCGAGTTCGAGATCGACGCCGACCCGCCAGGCTGCAGCATCAATACCACAGGCTTCTTCGCACCCGCGTCCTGGAGCGGCTCTGTAACCGGCACCACCACAGGCACCGATGTTGCACACCTGACTGTCACCATTCAGCGCCGAAGCGACCTCGCCTATTTTGCCGGAAACCGTTGGCAGGGCAATGGCGTAGAAAAAAAACGCCGGCATTGCTGCCTGGCTGCTGCCCATCCACCTCACCTTTCTCGATCACGCTGAGACCTAAGATATCGAGGTCATCGTTACCGATGAGACCGACAATCGACAAACTTGCACCGGCCAATTTTCTCTGGACTCAGATCAACCGCTCCTCCACGTCGCACCAGCCCTCATAGAGGTCCCCTTCGGGGCCGTAATCGAGCCATTCATCGGCGTCTCCGTGAGCGACGGAGTTGATCCCAACCCAACGATCACCGTCTCTCCTGCCCCCGACTCCAATCAGCTTGGGGACCAGCAAGTTGTCTATTCAGCCACAGATGCAGCCGGCAATGAGGCAGAGGCTGTCCTGCGTGTCTATCGCGTCCGCATGGGCATCAGTGGCACCGTTTTCTATCAGGGCCTCCAACAGGGGGACACCTGAGTCCCATCGTCGGCTGGGACAGCGCCGCGCAGGGCTATGTCGCCATCACCACGTCCCAGGGACGCCAGGGCATGTTGGTGATGATGCCCCACCAGACTGACTTCGAGATCCGTGGCGTTTACGATGGCAGCACCTGCATCCAGCTGCGTCCCAAGTGGAACCTCGTCGGAGTTACTGAGCCCAGCCCTGTCCCCGACCTTGACGATTTCGTCGTCTGGTGGCATCGGCAGCACTTCCGTTCCCTGGTCGCGGGCGAGCTCCTGCAGCCATCCAACGGCTACTGGATTCATGCCCCAGCGCCCATCGAACTGGCCGCCACGAAACCAAGCCAGGAACCGGCATGTTGACGAGTTGCAAGTGGAACGTTCATCTCGTTCACACTCACGGTTTGGCGCGCCAGACGCATCAACAGGGACGTGGCAGGCGAGACAGAAGAACCGGTAACCGGCGCAGCTGACGGTGTAGACCACGTGGGGGCGAGCGGTCACGTCCGGATGCTCTTGCCGAATGTCGGCGGCATAGCATACGACCTGAGCGGCGGCCTGCTCACGCGGTGCCGTCCAATCCAACACGGGCCAGGCGCTCCCCCGCCTCTCGGCTGTAGTGCTTGAACTCGACCAGCAAAGTGGGCACCCACCGCCGCTGAAGACGGCAGCGCTCCGAGGCGACGCCCCGCAATCATGCCCGGCGCGCAGCTGGACCGCTATTCGTACCAGTCCTCGAATTGCAATCCCGGTACGGCGAGGAAATGCCGCGTGTTACTTACGTATCAATAGCTTTGGCAAAGGGCCAGAATAGCGCTACATGGTAAAGTAAGGCCCTCGTTTACCCAGTTGGGATTGCGAACTCCGCAACCTGTCAGGCATGCCATGGCCACCCATGATCCAGTCTCCCGCTCCATCCTTGAGCTGTCGCAGATTAGAACAGACAGCTCCCGGCTCCCGCTTGGATTGCACCTGTATGCCCTAATCCTGGGAATTGTAGGCCTGCTCATCAGCCTCAGCGCGTTCGCGGGCACCGGGATTGGTCTGGCGTACGCAGTCCACCAGATCACCCAGATTCGGGCATTCAGCGCCTCAGCAGTGGGCTACGTCGCCCTTGCTCTGGGCTTGCTTTCCCTCTGCCTTGCGTTTCTGCGCACCTTGCTGTTGCGGCAGGAGCCTCCCGAGCATTTTCCCATTGCGGACAAAGAGCCGGAACTGCACAGCTTTACCCGCGCCGTGATGCATGCGCTGGACCTGACCGTCGTTCCGGAGATTGCTCTGAGTATGGAGCCGGACGTACATATACACGCCCCCACCAAGCCTAGACTCACCCTTGGCATCCCGCTGCTTTGCGCATGGAACTCCCGCGAGCTCGCCGGTGCTCTCGCCAGTGCCGGGACCCGCTGCCTGCTCGCGCGCAAGCAGCCCGGACTCGGCCTGCTTATCGTGCAGCGCGACTGGCTGCGCGCCATGAGCCGTGGCATCCCAGCCAACGTCTTCAATCCATTGCGCCTGCTCTCGCCCGCGGATCGCCTCATGCGCGCTGCGCTCTGGGCACTCGCTTCGGCTTTGGACGGGCTCTCTCGCCCGGTCCAGCAGGCAGTTGCGGAGATCGCAAAGCGTCAGGCCGTGGCCCTGGCTGGTACCGATGGGGCCCGCACCGCCGCCGCCGTCAGCGTTGGCTTTCGCCAACTGATCGCCGAGTTCCCGGACCGGCAGGTGCAGGGCGCGCTGCCCGAGAGAATCGGCCAAGCTACGAAGACAGTAGTAGGGCACATCCCGGAGCCCCCGCCTGTTGCCGGGGCTCTCAGCTGCGAGTTCCCAGCTGCCGACCTGCTCCGCGATCTGCCCGAATGGGACAACGCGGCCACCAAGGCCCTCTACAAGGCCCGACTTCCCGCGGTGCCCAAACGGAGGCCCAGCAAGGTCAAGGCAGTCGAAATACACGATGAGGAGATCTCCCGCACGCATCGGGTTTTCTGCGACTATTTCGGCGAAGCCGCCATGATCGGACTGGTCCCGATCTGGTCGCAGTCCGATTTTCTCCCGCGCCGGCAGGAAGCCGGTCTCGTGGCTCGCACTTGGCAGAACCATCAAGCGACCATGGATGACGCTGGTTGCGAACTTCGCACCCTGACCGAAGGCAAGTCGTTGGACCTTGTCGTTGCCGCTTGTCGTGACCACGAATCCCAGGAGCATGCCGCCTGGCAACGTTTTCTGACCTCTGCAAAAGGCAGACTGGCCTGCGCCCTCGTCCTGCTCGACACTCGGGAAGATGTCGAGGAAGAGCGCCGCCGCGAATCGCAATATCTTCGCGTTGTGACGGTCCGGCTGGCGGCCGGGGTGCAGATCGCCAACCGCCTTGCCGACACAGCGAAGATCAAGCCAGAGAGCCAAAAACGCGGGCAGCGTCTGCGCACAGAGGTCGGGCGGATCCTTGAGCAGGCTTATTCTGAACTGAATGAACTGCCCAATCCTTACTCGGCAGATGCAACGGATGCTACAGTGGGCCAGTATTGCTTTCCGGTAGGGCTCCCAGAGAAGAATACCCCGGAAGAGCTAAGCGCGGCCTCCAGCCTCTTCATTCGCCGCGTCAACGCGCTCTACTTCCGCATTGTCGGCAGATTGGTCGAGCTCATGGAGTACAGCGAAGCAGGGATCACGCCGACGCAAGTCGAGGTCAGGGACGACAGCGTCTACGAGCTGGACCTGAAATGAGCGAGGAGCGCAATCAATCATACTACCGGGAGTACGATGGCTCGCTCGGCGACCTAGTGCGGGACATTCAAGACCAGGTTCGCGGACAGACGTTGAATGAAGACGATGCGGTCGCATAGCTGTTAGTCTCAGAGGAGCGATACACAAATTTGCAGCACTTGGCTCGGGGCGGTCGCAAGGAAATCTTGACGGCCAGATACGCCGCCATGGGGCTGGAGGTAGCGCTCGCGACGATCTCCGCCGAAAGCGAACCAGCCGTGGTGCACAGCTTTGTCCGCGAGGCCCGCCTCACGGCTGCCGCGCAGGCACCGGGGATCGTCCCCATTCTCGATCTGGGCGTCCTGCCCGACGGCCGGCCATCCTTTCCCATGCCATGGCTGCAGGGGAGGGCGCTTACCAAGTATCTCACAGACCCGCCCACGCTTGCGTTACGTGATGCTTTCGTGCTCTTTCGGCATGTGCTTGAGATCCTGAGTGTGGCCCACCAGCGTGATGTCGTCCATCTGGATGTCTCACCCGAGAACATATTGGTTCAGACCAGCGGCTATCCGCTTGTGCTCGACTGGGGCCTAGCCAAAGTGCTCGACGAGCGCTGTTAGGAGCCAGCGCTGGCCGACTGCTCCGTGGACCAGCTGTCCGTTCAACCCTGGCCCCTGCTCGGGGCGCACATTGTGTTCGACTCCAGGTTTCGCCACCGTGCCGGCCACGAAAAGATGCCGATCGCCGTGCATCGGTCTGGTGCGCAGGCCTTTGCCCCACATCGTCAAGGCGTGCTACCCGCGACTGCCGTCGGCGAACGTTCCAGCGCGCAACAGCGCGCCGAGGCTTTGCCATTTCGCGTCGTAGCACCGCCCTACCGCGATCTGCGCCGCGGGCACGTCACATAAGTTCGGAGCAGACTTCTCGTAACTGTGCGGCAGCTTCCTGCAGATCTGCAGGAGCATGCCCAGACTGCACGGTGAAGCGGATGCGTGCGGAACTCGCGGGGACCGTGGGCGGGCGAATCGCGATCGCGGCGATGCCCCGATCATGTAGCGCGGCCGCGAGGGCCAGACACCGCGCGTTGTCTCCGACCACATACGGTACAATCTGACTGCTGCGCTCCGAATCCAACGGCAGGCCCAGAGCCCCGCGTAGCAGCCGCGCATTCTCGTGCAGACGCACCCGGGCGGCATCGGCACCGCTGACGGCTTCGACCGCTGCCTGGGTGGCCCGGACCAGCGCTGGAGGTAGACCAGTATTGTAGATAAAGGAGCGTGCGCAATTGACCAACTGCGAACGCATTGCCCGGTTGCTGATCACAAACGCGCCGTAGGTACCGTAGGCCTTGCCAAAGGTCCCGAGCATGGTGTCGGGCACCACGCCGAGCGCGCGACACAGCCCGGCACCGCCCGGCCCGAAGCAGCCGACGCTGTGCGCCTCATCCACGTGGAGCATGGCGCCGTAGCTCTGGCAGAGGGTTGCGATCTCCGCAAGCGGCGCCCGGTCTCCGTCCATGCTGAATACGGACTCTGTGATAACTAGGCAGCGTTGCCCGCGCGAGGCTTGCAGGCGCTTTTCGAGATGCGCAGCGTCGCAGTGGCGGTAGCGCAGGTGGCGTGCGCGTGAGAGGGCGATGCCGTCCAGAATACTGGCGTGCACCAGACGGTCGCTGATCACCACATCTCCCTTGCCTACGAGCGCGGGGATGAGGCCGGTGTTGGCCAGATAACCAGAGCCAAAGATCAGTGCGGACTCCGCATCGTGCAGGTCTGTCAGCGTTGACTCGAGCTTGTCGAAGGCGGGATCATTACCGCTCACGAGCCGAGCTGCGCCACTTCCCCAGCCATCAGTCTCGGAATGCGCCAGCGTCGCGGCGAGGCCCAGATAATCGTTCGCAGCCAGATTCAGTAGCTCTTTGCCCGCCACCAAAATCTTGCCAGCCACCAGCAATTGCGAAGTTCGCAAGGTTCGCTCTGCCGCGTCAGCTATCCGCTGTGCGGCCAGCTCTGCGATCCTGTCGCTCAACCAGCCACCATCGGCGCTGCGAGGCGGCGCTGCAGTGTATCTGCCAATGCTTCAAGATTTGGAGGCAGGTCCGTGTCTACTTCCCAGATCTGGCCCCAGTTGTCGGAGGCGACTCTGTCTGCCATGATCCGGCTCCGTTCGGTGCTGCCAAGCTGGCGTTCGAGTTTCTTGCGCGCGGACTCGGCTGTCTCGCCACGCTCGACCAACCGCGCCTGGCGTACTTCCTCGCTGGCGTCCACAAGCACAAGATTGTGATTGACCAGCTTGGTCCAATTGGCCTCCACGAGAATCGCGCCCTCGATCAGCAGCACTCCTTTTGCGATCGTACGAGTTTCGTCATAGAGCCTGGCGAGGATGGGCTCGTGCATCAGTTGGTTTAGTTCCTGCAGAGCAGCGCTGTCAGCGAATACCATAGGGCCGAGCACCTTGCGGTCGATCGAGCCATCCGCGCATTCCACCTGGGCACCAAACCGCTCGACGATGCGGCGCCGGGTTTCGCAGTAGATGGTCTCCGGGCTAGTCCCAAGCACGAAGTGCCCTACCGCATCCAGGCTGATGTGTGTGGCTGCGACACCGCGAAACTTTAGCATGGTCACGAGCTTGGCAGCTATGGTTGACTTGCCGGCGGCGATACCACCGGCAATCCCGACTGTGTAGCGGCCGAGAATCTTCCGTTCAAGTGCCTCTTTGATCGCGAGCGGGCAGTAGCCGCTCACGTCGCCACCTTCGCTGACGAGGGCCTTGACCACACCGCTGCTAACGTGGGCCAATCCGGGACTGGCGGGCAGGAATACGGTGTCGACCGACGGGTGCAGCGAGTGATTTACCCTGTAGAGAATCATCTCATCTTCAAGGTCACCATTATGACGGACGCCGCGCACGACTACATCAAAGCCATGGCGATATGCGAACTCCGCAAGCAGCCCGTCGAACCGCTGGCAGGTTACGTTCTCCAAATCGGCTAGGGCGCGGGCGGTTAGCGCCAGACGCTCTTCGACGTTAAACAGGTAGCGGCCAGATTTGGCAGGATTGTCTCCCACGACCACGGTCAGAGATGCGTAGGTCGCCGCGGCGCGCCGCACGATATCAAGATGTCCGTTGGTGATAGGATCCCCGGAAAACGCGTACACAGCACGCATGTCAGACTCCGGGCTTGCGCCAAAAATTATGCATTGGATCGGGCTCTATGGGCGTTGGTGTCGATCAGGCGCGGCCGCTCGCCGCGCCCGGCACGTCGAAGGTCTTCCCCGCAATCAAACCCTGTATCATAGCGATAGTTGGGATCGCGCGCCATCATCGTGTAGACGACAGCCGCCAATGGCGTGCTGCAATCGGCTCGGACTTTGCGCAGGTCTGGCGGGGGTTGGTGCAGGCGGGCATGCACGACAGCCATGATTTCTTCGAGATCAAACGGGGGCTGGCCGGAGACCACATGATACAGGGTGGCCCCAAGCGAATAGATGTCGGACCGGTTGTCAGGATAGGCCCCGTCCAGAATCGATTCGGGGCTGAGGTAGTACGGCGTACCCTCGACCGCAGAGACATCGACCTCGCCGGACTCGTGGGCAGTCACCATCCCGAAATCGCATACTTTCACCACGCCATGAGAGTTCAGCATGATGTTCTGTGGCTTCACATCCCGATGGATGATCATGAACTTGCTCCAGACATAGTCGAGCGCTTCGGCCGCTCGCGCGCCCACTTCGCAGGCTAGGTCAATAGCCATCGGGCCTTGGATGTTCAGGTATTCGATCAGGTTCACTGCATCAAAATACTCAAGCTCAAGAAACAAGACGCCATTCCTCTCGCCGCCGGTGTTGACCTTAATGATCGACGGGTGGTCGAGCTTACGTGCCTGCTCAATCTCGCGGGTAAATTCCCGGCGCGAGTGGTTGTTTATCTCTCGGTGCGCGTAGAAAACCTTTGCGGCTACGGTCTTGCCGTCGCTGCGAACTGCTCGACAGACGACAGCGTTAGCACCGACGCCGACAATCTCCCACAGCTGATAGTCTCCGAACTGAAGCGGGGCTTCACCTGTTAGGATCACATTCAGGTTCTGGCATGCACCGCAACGATGCATAACGCCAGCTTTACCGAGCGAGGTCTCTAAATCTTGGTCACAATGAAAGCAGGCCAGCGGCATAAATTATGGTGCGGTGCTCGCCAGCCGGGCGGGCTTCCCCGCTACAATCAAGGGGTAGACTGTGGCTGGTAAACGAACAGCTCAGCGCGGCGATTCTTGATATATACAGACTCACCGGTCCCGGGAACTGCAGGCTTTTCTTCCCCGTAGGACACCGTATTCATCCGTGCGGATTTTACATTGAGCTTGCTGAGATAGCTGCGTACGGCGATGGCACGACGTTCGCCCAAGCCCCGGTTGTACTCGGAACTGCCGCGCTCATCACAATGGCCTTCGATTGCCACATAGAACTGCGGGTACTTCTCGAGATAGCCAGCAAGACGCTTGAGGTGCCCCTGGCCTTCGTCGCCGATCATGCTCTGATTGTAGGCGAAGTAGATAGGGCCAAACATGCGGCGTTGCTGCGCCAGCGCAGTGGCGGACGGCATCTTGTTCACAGAGCCTGGACCAGGCATCGACTCGAAGTCGTCGTTGATGCTTTCAGTGCTGATGATGAAGGGGCTATCTGTCTGGGGCAGGTCATTTCCTGCCACCTCAAGCTCGTGATCCCCGTGGCTGATTGGGGATTCCTCTTCTTCGAACGAGGTATCTGCGATTACGGAAGGTGCGGGAACCATGCGACGTTGGTTCTCTGGAATTTTGCGTACTTCTGCATTTTTGTCGACACCGGGAAGGTGACGGCAGGAGGACGCGGCGAGGAGGACGACGATCAGGAGGAAAAAGAAAGCTCTCATGGGATTCCGATTTGCGCAGGTATCTGGGCGGTTTTGAGTCGATTTTTGCGGGGCCACCTATGGCTACCGTATTATATGGGAAACATCGCGGTATGCAACAAATACCGGGGCAGTTCGCTGGTCTTGGTGGGTTGGTTGCGAAGTGCGCAGGAAGCGCCTGATGCGAATTTACGCGACTTGCCTGCCTGCGGATCACGGCGCTTGCTGGCTGGCTTGTCGCTACTTTTCCTCGCTCATTAGCCAAGGATCGACCCCCAAGGCACCGACTAGGTCCTCGCGGTAGGCAGCACTGTTGACTTGCTTGAGCTGAGCCCGGATGACGCCGAGTCGTTGTTTTATTTCAGCTGCGTCGTCTGTAGAGATGGCACGGCGATTGGCCACCCGCTTCAGATATTTGATCCCGCGCTCGAGGCGGGCGGTCTCGATGCGTTGCTGGGCATCCAGTCTGGCTGCATACCAGTCTGAATTCAGTAGGTAGTCGCGGCTGAACATGCTGCGAACTTCGGGAGCGTGGACGTCGTTTCCTTCCCACTCGCCGTGGGCCATTATGGTGAGTAGCGCGCGCAACGGCGGGCAAGCGCCCTCGATGCCGCCGTCTTCGAAGTAGAGAGCCGCAACGCGCTGCTGGGTCTCGACAATGTTTGCGATGCCGTCGACAAAGACCTGCAAGTCCTGGGTCTCAGGCCGCAACATTTCAGGTGGGAACACCGCTGTCGGGGTATCAAACATCCGCCCCAGATAGTAGCGGAGGAACTTTTCGGTGACGCGCCAGCCAAGGCGGCTAGCGGGAACTTGCTTGCTTGCATGCTCGAAGTCTTCGACGCGCTCCAGAAAATCATTGGCGATCATGTACGTTGGCTCGCGCTCTTCCGGGCTCATGCGGCACCAGATTTCCGGGATCAGCAGGCTGATGTCGTGGTCCACGCGATAGTCCGGGCCGACGTGACCGGCAGAACTGCTGAAGCCAGCATCACCAGTGAGGATGTAGGAGACCAGCGCGTTGTTCAGATCCACGATCGGCGGCAGGCAGTTAAAGGGGGCCTTGGTCAAGGCACCTTCACTGCCCGCGCCAGTGGTGGACGGTGATTTTCCGGTCAGACTACAGATGAAGTCCATGAACAGCTCAGGCAATTCCTGGTAGTGAATCGGACTGTACACAGCCAGAGCGCGAACCTTGCCCTCCGGTGGATTATTACGCCGCCCACACAGGACCGAGTCCACTGGCATGGTCATCGGATCATCCGGACCGAGCTGGCTCTTCAACCGTACGGCCATTTCGGCCATATAGCGGCCGGCCGGGCGGCTGAGATCGGGCCGCAACTGCAGGTAGCGCGGGTTCTTGGTACGAGTCCCGTCATCCAAAACGCGTGGATGCGTCCCGAGTGCGAAGTAGTTCGGGCCATCAGGAGAGTCTGCAACACCGCTGATGAATTCGCGCATGGGGGCAGTGAAGTCAAAGAACTCCACGGTATTGGAGACAAAGTCGCGGGCGCGCTCGGCGGGGAGAGCTTCGTAGTTGCTCAGAAAGGTGTATGGGCTCGACAGGTCCTGCTCTGCCTGATTATCAAAACCACGATTGATCGCCTCATCTGGTCGCTGAAAAAAGCGATACTCGCAGTTCTCAACCAGCTTGCGAGAGCCGTGGCCAGTCCCACTCTCATCCTGTCCCAGCCACCGAGAGGGCACTACGACTGAGGCGCTGATGTCGTCCTCGGTCTGCAGCTTGTCGGCCGCAATGAAGTCCTGGCGTAGCTTGTAGGTTCGCCAGCCGCCGTCGGCGACGAGGCCGACACGCGCATGAATGGTCACCACCTTGCGGTGATTATACTTTAGTTCCAGCCCTGGGTTTCCATTGACAAGATCGGTCGAGAACGGTGTCTGCCAGTTGTCGCCCCATTCCGGCCGATACATCCGCTTTACGAAGAAAACGAGCGCGCGAATGTGGTCTGGAATGCTGCGCAACCACTCGTTGTACTCAGGCCGGAAGTCTGGCTCCGCCGGGGTCAGTAGTTTAATGACCGACCCCAGCGAGCGGTCCGGGCTGAGTAGCGCGCGGTGCTTTGATTTCTGATCGATATCAGGATCGAAGCGATCGCTGTAGTCGCGTCGGATAATCTCGTCTACCAGCTTCATGTCTTCTTCGAAGTTGCGCAAGAAAAAGGATGAGTAGACGAAGCAGTCTGCGTAAGATTTGGAAATCTCAGACTTTCCGCCGCCGGATACGGTGCAGGGCTTGTGGCAGAACGTGCCGTTGGCCCGGGTACCGACCAAGCGCCAGGATGGCGCATCCGGATGCTTCTCCAGGTGTATCCGAAAGCCGGACGGATACATGTAGGTGCACCCACGATCGAGGGTGATCGTTTGCCGCTGGCCATAGGACACCCACGTGATGGTCCCGTCAATCAGGCTGAAGTAGGCATCCTCGGGCACTAGCACCAGATTCGGAAATTTTTTGTCTACGGCGTGGCCTTCAGGCTGCAGGTTAAGCTGTGCAGAAAAGCGTTTGCGCATGGCCTTGAAGCTGTGTTCCAGGCCGCGCAGGTAGCTGCCAGGGCTGTATGAGTCGCCCAAGTGATACCGCGGAAAGGCGACTGCACCTCCGGCGTGCTCTTCCTCGGCAAACCCAAACATGTTCGCAGACATGCTGATTTGGGTTTTGACCTCTTTCTTACAATAGCCGAAGTAGTTATCCGCAATCAGGGTAACTACCACGCCAGCAGTAGTACGACAGGTGATTTTGAACGGCGTACCCTCGTTGTAGAGCTCGTCTTCTTCCTTCCAGCACATGCCGTCGTGGCGTTGCCGTTCGGTGGCGTCGGCCCATTTCGGTAGGCCAAGATCTTTTTTGCGCAGCCGCGTCATCTGCGGGGCGAGAATCACACAGCCGGTATGGCCGGTCCAGCCGTCCACATCCAGTGCGGCATCGTTCCACAGCAGATTCGGGTCACCAGCATTGCCAAAAATCGACTCCACGAAATCTAGGTTGCTGACCATCGAACCCGGTGCGAAGAAGCGGATTTCCAGCGATTTCCGCGACATGTGCCCGGGAACTTCCGGACAGACCGGAGGCCGCAGCAACAACGACACAAAACTCTCGAATGGTGGGGCGAAATCCTGGGAATACGGCACTGCCAGCAACTCTCCGGGAGGTGTCAGTGCAGCGCGAAGCAGCCCCACGAAGGTGCAGACCGGGACCAGTTTCTTGTCGGCTGGAGTCAACGGACCGAGATCCGCGAT
>Ga0115566_10000031_pt1 | contig 108147 bp, 100 predicted proteins | sample COGITO_mtgs_1204_3_FD_87173 | JGI IMG/M metagenome (GOLD analysis project Ga0115566, IMG submission 87173) | Pelagic marine microbial communities from North Sea - COGITO_mtgs_120405 | ecosystem: Environmental > Aquatic > Marine > Epipelagic | place: Germany:Helgoland, sampling site...
TCCTTACTGGGTAGCAGCTGGCATCGCAATCAACTGATCTCTTCTTTTGAAACACTCGCATCCCGTTCCGCAGGGGCACAGATTGAAGGAAAGGATCGTACGTTTTTTCTGAACTTAGCCTCGTTTGAATCTTCTGATGTATACCTCGATACCATGCTTCGAAATCGGGCCTGGGACCGTATCGATTACGTGGACGATCCCTCATTCTTATGGTCATGGGAATCCACGGAGTCGTACAACGAATTCAGAAGTCTTCGGAATAGATCAGAAACATTAAAACGAAGGAGATCCATCCTCATTGCTGGACTTGTTGCCAACAGATTGCTGTCAGGCGTCATTTCAGCCCGGAAAGCGAGTAAATACTCTCGCGTATCTGTTTCTGCCGCGTTTGTCCCACCGGTGGGAGATCATCCAACCATCGCTCTTCGCGTGGGATTCTAATTGTATCCTTGACTCACCTTCCGAAATCAGGCTATATTTGCGGCCCTCGGATCACTTTCTCTCGAATTCACGGTGAGATCTTCGATTCAAAATGTATGGGTCCGTAGCTCAGTTGGTTAGAGCGCTACGTTGACATCGTAGAGGTCGATAGTTCGAATCTATTCGGACCCACTAGAACCCCTTGTAAGTCGTTGGCTTGCAAGGGGTTTATTTTTAGGGGTACAATATAGGTACAATAATTACCCGGTATCTGGCTTCCTTCCCATGGGGTCAGGGGGGGTAAAATAATAATGGCTCTTGCTGTTACCCCCTTCTCATACGAGCGCTATTTCAGCTGTAATCGATGTTGGTGCAGATAGGGCTTCATACCGTTTGTCACGGCTATCTTCTTTTCATTGTCTAGACCCAACCGATCCAAATCACGATCTGAAATTCCATCCGAAACTATCATTGTCCCTTCATCAGAGAAAGAGATCAGATGTTTATCGAAAAGTGCATCAGCATTAGGGCTTAATAGGATTCCGTTCTCAGGGTCAAGCCGTTCAAGGTCTGTGGACTCCGACCAGCGTTTTATATGAGATGATATCAGAAGCCCAGGTATATCGAGCCCCGTTAGAGGGCAGGTGTCGCTCCATTTCTCGCGTACCTGCTGGCGGTAGTATCCTTGACCGACCCTAGAGGTGACTAATCCTAAACGCTCTGTCTCGTTCGGCTTTTTGTAAGACCTTTTGCGCTTCTCCGATGGCGCCCCACTTGGGGGGATCGTGTTAGAGAAAGTCTTTCCAGCTTTATGCGGTTTCCATTGGTAGATAGCCTGAAGATGCTCATTCGGAGTATCGTCCTGAAAGTCTAGGGACAGAAATCGAATGTGAATAGGCTTGGATGTTTTGTTGGGGTCGTACATATCAAAGGCCAACCTGCCACAATAGACGAATGGCTGAGTCTGCCTTTTAATCTTCTGTACTACTCGGGCGAAAAGGTGCACTTCCCGCTCTCCATTGATTATTTCTTGGATCTTAGGTGAGTTGAGGTGCTGAATTGTCTGAGAGTCCCAGTGAAACCAATCCTCCTCGAAGTAATCATCGAAGTGGAAGCGGTCCTTCTTTCCTTCTCTTGGACCGGTGCATTTTTCATTAGAGTCTCTGACTCAGTGAAATACAATACGTATGAGGACGTGCTTTCGGTTGGAGTTTGATCCCTCATACTTTCCATTTCCGGGGGCAATTCGATCTCCATTTTAACTACCTGATCGTACGTGATCGTACCTGTTTGGGCTGAAACAGCCAAAGGAGCTATAAAAAGGAGAAGAGCTAAACATTTTTTCATAGCAGAGAGAGCAGGATTCTGATCAGTGAGGAATTCCGTAGAACATACGGTTCACGGCTTTTCGAGTTGATGTGCTGAGGTAAAAACGGGTACCCTATGCAAATATTGCTTCCAGAAGAAATAATCTCTGCACACTATAGCGTTCAAGGGACGCTACCTCATGACCCCTTCCAAGGTCCAGTCTAACCGAACGTTCGCATATACATGTTCAAAGACGTAGAGCGCAGTAAATAGATGCGTGTTATTTCCTGGCCCCAGTAGGTTCTCACCTTCGTACATAGCCTCAACCGTAAATCTATTCGGGTTTGCAATTAATTCAGAGCAAATTTCGTTAACTGCTCAAGATTCGAATTATATATTACAGCCTTGTTCGGTGTATACCTTCTTTAAGCCAAATCTAGACCTACAGACCATGTCCGACCGCATTACGCTCACGTTCCCCGATGGATCAACCCGCGAATTTGACCGTGGTGTTACGGGGTTCACAGTAGCTCAAAGCATTTCTGAAGGCCTAGCAAGAATGGCCGTATCAGTTGGTGTAGACGGCGAATCATGGGACTTGAGTCGCCCGATTAACGCAGACGCTGCATTCAAAGTCTACACACTTCGTGACGATGAAGGTTGGAAGACCTACTGGCATTCCTCTGCGCATCTCATGGCGGAAGCACTTGAAGCCTTATATCCCGGCGTAAAATTCGGAATTGGTCCCGCCATTGATCGTGGTTTCTACTACGATGTGGATCTGGGCGATCGCACCTTGGTGGCAGAAGACCTCGAAGCCATCGAAAAGAAAATGATGGAGTTGGCCAAACGAAACGTTGCGTTCGAACGTCAAGAAGTCAGCAAAGCAGATGCTATCTCCTTTTTCCAAGACAAAGGCGATGAATACAAGCTTGAGCTACTGGAAGAGTTAGAGGATGGGACGATTACGTTCTACAACCAAGGCGACTTCACTGATCTTTGCCGTGGACCCCACGTGCCGTCCACGGGCACTATTAAGTATGCCAAATTGCTAAACATCGCGGGCGCCTACTGGCGAGGCGATCAGGATCGCAAACAGCTCACCCGTCTCTACGGCATCACTTTTCCGAAAAAGAAAGAGCTGGACGAGTTCATCGAGATGATGGAACTGGCCAAACAGCGAGACCACAGAAAACTGGGTCGTGAGCTAGAATTATTCACGTTCTCTAAAAAGGTGGGGTCAGGACTCCCCCTATGGCTGCCAAAAGGCACCATGCTCAGAGAAACATTGGTTGATTTCCTCAAGGCAGAGCAACTACGTCGCGGATATGACCCCGTCATTACGCCACATATTGGTCGGTTAGAGCTCTACAAGACTAGTGGACACTATCCTTATTACAGTGATAGCCAGTTTCCACCTATGATGGACGATGAGGAAGACGGATATCTCCTGAAGCCCATGAACTGTCCTCATCACACACAGATATTTGATGCACGTCCACGATCCTATCGAGAATTGCCCGTTCGACTTGCTGAATTCGGAACCGTATATCGCTACGAGCAATCAGGCGAGCTATCTGGGCTGACCCGTGTGCGTGGGTTTACGGTAGATGATGCGCACATTTTCTGTCGCCCTGACCAGGTCAAGGAAGAATTCAAAGACGTTATCGATCTGACTCTTCTCGTCTTCAGCTCACTGGGCTTTACTGATTTTAAAGCACAGGTTTCTCTTCGAGATAAGAAGAACAAAGAAAAGTACGTTGGTGAAGACGAGCAGTGGGATAAGGCCGAACAAGCCATCCGTGAAGCGGCGGAAGAAAAAGGGCTCACCACCAATGAAGTAGAAGGTGAAGCAGCGTTTTACGGCCCAAAACTTGACTTCATGGTTAAAGATGCGCTCGGACGTGAGTGGCAGTTAGGGACGATTCAGATTGATTACAATCTGCCTCACCGCTTTGATTTGAATTACATCGGCGAGGACAATGCAAAGCACCGGCCGGTCATGATCCACCGAGCACCTTTCGGATCGCTAGAGCGATTTGTCGGTGTTCTGATTGAACACTGCGGTGGAAACTTCCCAGCATGGCTCGCGCCTGTGCAGGTCCAAGTACTTCCTGTGGGGCAGTCATTTAACGCGTATGCAAAAGACGTGACCGCCGAGTTACGCGAAGCCGGCTTCCGGGTCGAATGTGATGTACGTCACGAAAAAATCGGATATAAAATCCGTTCTGCTGAAGTTCAGAAAGTGCCTTATATGCTCATTGTGGGTCAACGAGAAATGGATGGAAAATCTGTTTCAGTTCGGCGTCACGGAGAAGGCGACCTGGGCTCTAAGCCTCTTTCGGAATTCAAGGAGATGCTGAACGAAGAAGTTCGTCAGGCATTCGATCGGAGTTGATTCTATAAATCGCTTCCGCAAGGTGGCGGTTTTTTTGAATCTAAAACGTACATTTAGGGTAGAACGGCCTTATTACGGATAAACGACCTGATATTTGACCCAGCCGTCCCGCCCAAACTCACTAACAGACACCCTACAGTCATCGCTAAAAACTTTATTCGCGTAAACGACCGCATTCGTGCCTCAGAAGTACGAGTAGTCGATCCCAAGGGAAACCACGGTATCTATCCTACCGAGGTCGCTATCAAAATGGCAGATGAGCAAGACCTTGACCTGGTTGAAATCTCGCCAAATGCTGAGCCACCGGTTTGCAAAATCATGGATTATGGCAAATTCCGGTATGAGCAGCAGAAAAAAGACAAGGAAGCTCGCAAGAAGCAGCACACGGTTGAGATGAAAGAAGTCCGTTTCCGTCCCCATACGGATACGCACGATTTTGATTTCAAAACGAAGCATGCCAAAGGATTTCTAGAACATGGCCACAAAGTGAAGGCATATGTTCAGTTTCGAGGCCGAGACATCATTTACAAAGATCACGGACTAGAAGTCCTGATTCGGTTCATTTCTGAATTGGAAGAGCTTTGTAAGATTGATCAGGCTCCAAAAATGGAAGGTCGTCGCATGACCACCATCCTGAGTCCGATCAAAAAGAAGCCGTGATTCACGGAATTTCAACGTGTTATCACGGTAAAATCACGCTTTGACCCCTCTTCTCCTGTTGGAGAATGGGGATCAAATTCGTAGTTTTTGAGGCTCAGTCATTTGCGCGAACGACATAGTTACGTCGGTCCGCTTTCGGCTTTTGAACACTATAATGGCCCTTTAGGGCACTTACAGGCACACAATATGCCAAAGATGAAATCAAATAGCGGTGCTAAAAAGCGCTTCACTGTGACCGGATCAGGTCGTTTGAAGCGTAAAAAAGCATTTGCAAGTCACATTCTGACTAAAAAATCACCCAAGCGTAAGCGCAATTTGCGTTCCGCTACACTGGTAAGCCCTGTTGATGAGCCGCGCATGCGCAAGTTGATCAACGGCTAAGCTAGAGCTGAGAAGCCACCCCAGTTACCATTTAGTTGGTTGACAAAGGGTACCAAGAGCTAATTAAACGAACAGAGTAAAAAATGCCTCGCGCAAAAAATAGAGTTGCTTCCCGACGCCGCCGCAAGCGGATAATGTCGATGGCCAAAGGTTACTGGGGACGTCGCAAAAATGTGTACACCGTCGCCAAGAATGCCGTTGAGAAAGCCCTTACCTATCAGTACAGAGATCGCCGTGCACGCAAGCGCCAATTTCGCCGTCTCTGGATTTCACGTATCAATGCCGCTGCTCGCGTCAATGGTATGAGCTATTCCCGCTTGATGGGTGGACTACGCAAAGCAGACGTTCAGTTGAACCGTAAGGTACTGGCTGATCTCGCAATGCACGATCCAACAGCTTTCGCTGCAGTTGTCAAAAAAGCTTCGTAGTTAAAGAGATGACAATTGTACCAAGCCTTACCGAGCGATTTTGCGGCAGTGCTACCCAATAATTAAAGGTGGTGCTGCCCGGCTCAACCCGGCTTAGCAAGCTTTCTAAAGTCCCGCCTCCTTTACCAGGTCAGGCGGGATTTTTTTTGAACTAACATTACCTGCTTCAACCCCATGTCCGAGCAGAATAACTCAGTCGCAGATGCAGCCTTGGCTGCTCTTAAGGCGCTCCAGAAAGAGATCCAGGAAACCGTTCTGGATACACGAGAATCGGTTGACGAATACCGTATTCGATTTCTAAGCCGAAAACAGGGTCAAGTTACCGCGCTGCTCAAGCGCATACCCGAAGTAGCTGCTGAACACCGAAAGCAATTCGGACAGGAAATTAATGCAGCGAAATCTCTGGTCGAATCCAGAATTGAGCAAGCTTCCTCTTCCTTTAGTGGTGATGCTACATCAGGCCCAGAGTTAGATTTCACTCTTCCCGGTCGAGAAGTCGCCGAGGGTAGCCTTCACCCAATTACTCATGCGCTTCGACTGATCACCAAAGTGTTCGAAAGCTATGGTTTTGCCGTAGCTGAAGGTCCAGAAGCCGAAGATGACTGGCACAATTTCTCTGCCTTGAACTTCCCCCCGGACCATCCTGCCAGAGATATGCAGGACACCTTTTTTATCGAACCCCCAGAATCAGACCACGGAGGTATTCTGCTTCGAACCCACACCTCTGGTGTTCAAATCAGGGTGATGGAGAATCAGAAGCCTCCTATTCGTGTGATCGCTCCGGGTCGCGTGTATCGTAATGAAGCGATCTCCTATAAATCGTACTGCCTTTTCCATCAGGTAGAAGGTCTGTACGTCGATGAAGGCGTGACGATGGCCGATCTGAAGCAGATTATCCACGCCTTCGCCCGAACCTTGTTTGGAGAAGATGTAAAGATGCGATTCCGCCCCTCCTTTTTCCCATTCACCGAACCCAGTGCCGAAGTGGATATCTGGTGGAAGGATGATGCGCTACCTGATGGTGGACGCTGGATGGAGATCATGGGTTGTGGTATGGTGGATCCCAATGTGCTCGAGGGCGTCGGTATCGACTCCGAGAAATACACAGGATATGCCTTTGGAATGGGCATCGAGCGTATCGCCATGTTGAGGTACGGTATTGATGACATCCGCATTTTGTACGAAAACGACATCAGATTTCTTGAACAGTTTAGCTAGTGTTTGACTGCTCCTGTTCAACCTGAATTTCCCATTCTGTTATGATTATTAGTACTAATTGGCTTTCTGACTACGTGGCTCATGGGCTCTCAACCAATGAGCTGTCCGATCATCTGACCATGTGTGGTCTTGAAGTTGAATCCGTAGAGGCCGTGGGCACCGACTTAACCGGTGTCGTGATTGGTCACGTGATTGAATCAGGTCAGCATCCCAATGCAGATCGTCTTTCTGTGTGTCGTGTGGATCTGGGCTCTGAAGAGCCTGTCCAAATTGTCTGCGGGGCACCCAATGTGGCTGCAGGACAAAAAGTAGCCGTCGCTACGGTTGGGACTACCCTTCAGCTGCCTTCTCGTGATAATCCGGATGAGCGCGTTCCGGTAACGATGAAAAAAGCTAAGATCCGAGGTGAAGAGTCCTTCGGAATGATATGTGCTCAAGACGAATTGGGACTTGGGTCGGACCATTCGGGCATTCTGGTCTTAGACGATTCAGCTTCTATTGGCCAGCCTTTCGGGGACTACCTATCGGCGAAAGGATCTGCCGTGAGCGACAATGCCATTGACATTGCTATCACACCAAATCGTCCCGATTCTATCAGCCACTTAGGTATTGCGCGAGACATTGCAGCCCTAACACGGACTCATGTCACAATGCCCGCACTTACGCTTCCTGAGAATGGAGGAGCAATATCTGATGCGGTGTCCGTTTCCATTGAGGCACCAGAGGTTTGTTCTCGCTACGTCGGAATGCTCGTTAAGGGTGTGACCGTTGCGGAGTCTCCCGACTGGATGCAGCAACGTTTAATTGCGATCGGGCTTCGTCCTAGAAACAACATCGTGGACATCACCAACTACGTGATGTACGAATGTGGACAGCCACTGCATGCTTTTGATTATGATAAAGTAGGTGGATCGAAAATAATCGTCCGACAAACGTCTGCTGAGTCCGTTTTCACGACACTAGATTCAAAAGAACACACCTTACCCTCGGGTACCCTCATGATCTGTGATGGAGACCGTGAAGTCGCCATTGCCGGTGTCATGGGAGGCGAGAATTCAGAGGTTACTGATTCAACGGCCAATGTGCTTATTGAAAGTGCCTACTTCGACCCCTCCACCATTCGTCGTACTGCAAAAGCCCTAGGCTTACAGACGGACGCATCGTATCGATTTGAGAGAGGCATTGATACCGAAGGGCAAGCATGGGCAGCGGCGCGTGCTGCGCAGTTGATGGTCGAACAAGCCGGTGGGACCTTGGTCGGGGGTATGGTAGACTGCCACCCCGTCCAGCATGAGGTGCGTTCTGTTTCGGTCAGAGCAAATCGAGTCAATTCGATTGTCGGTACAGAAATTGAATCGTCAGAAATGGTGCGTTTGCTGGAAGCCATTGGTTTTATCGTCGAAACGACTCAAGTATCTCCTCCGGTATGGAAGGTTACGATTCCTTCTTGGAGACCAGATGTTGAACGCGAGATAGATGTGATTGAAGAAGTGGCTCGCCTGTTCGGGTTTGATAACATCCCTGAGCCAACGCATTCAAAATTGCCCAATTTCACACCAGGTACGGATGGTGTTCGCTTGCTTAGGGAACGAGCTAGAGATGTCCTTTCGGGAGCAGGCTTCCGAGAGACATACACTAACTCGATGCTCTCTCAGGAAGTAGCCGAAAAGTTTAATTCTAGCCTGTTGCCCGGAGGTCGGTTCAAAGGTGAGGTCGTTCAAACACTGAATCCGATCACCACGGAAATGGCGACGTTGCGTCCTTCCATGCTACCCGGCTTGCTGAAAGTCATCGGACATAATCAGAATCACGGGCAGGCATCCATTCGGCTTTTTGAGTTTGGCCGAGTTCATACAAAACGTCATACGGACCGAACGATGGTCGGCGATTATACCGAAACGGAAACGTTGGTTGTCGCTGGTGCAGGAAAATGGAATGAGCAAGGATGGTACGGCGATGCCCGCGAAGCAGATTTGTTCGACTTGAAAGGCGTGGTCAACTTGGTTCTCTCCGCTTGCGGCTTGTCTAAGGCCACCTATTCTGAAGCTCAATCCGACGACCTTACCGCGAGCGCTATCGACGTGAAGATTGGCAAACGTTGGATTGGAGTCATTATCCAAGTCGCATCGGAGGTAGCATCCGCTTACAGCTTGCGATCTCCGGCGTTTGTAGCTGAGCTAGATTGGAATGCGATTGCTGAAATGGCAGACGGCGGGCTGCGCACGCGCTTCCAGGCCGTGAGCAGATTCCCAATCGTTGAGCGTGATATTGCCGTAGTCGTAAAACGGGCGCAGCCCGCCGGCCCCATGCTTGCCGCAATTCAGCGAGCGGGGCAACCTCTTCTTAAGGAAGCACTCGTTTTTGATCTTTACGAAGGAGAACATGTAGCAGACGACGAAAAAAGTATCGCTTTCGGTTTACGATTTGGAGCGGACCGAACACTTCGTGATAAAGACGTAGACAAGGCCGTAAATAAGGTTTTGGGTGCATTGAAGCATCAATTCGAAGCTCGACTCCGGTAAAACGCTCGGAAAATTATTTATCCACACTATTGGCATCAGAAGTGGGTTTTCCGGTTATTGCATGGGGTACAACGAGCCCGGCCACATTAGTTCAAGTTATGTCTTCAGAAGAAACCAAAAAAGAAGAGCTTCCCGGCCAGCAAGCCATGTTTGCTCAAGCGTCTGGCGCGGCCAAAAAGAGGGGCAAAAAAGGTCCGGTACATTTTAAAGGTACCCGTTCCCTAGAGGGACTGAAGTCACGAATTGATCTGGCCATCAAAGAACTATATCGCCTCCGCGAAGAGAATCATCATCTGCATAAGGAATTAGAGATGTTGAGACAAAAGGGACATGCACCCGACGACGCTACCACTGTCGTTTTTTCAGAAAGTGCGTCTGAACTACAATCTCAATTAGAACACTATATCCGCATAGTGGATCGCTACATTGAACAAGAAGAATCCGCTGAAGAAGCGGAATCAGACTCGTCTGATGGATAATAATCATGGCTGATCTAAAACCACTTAAAGTCCGTTTTCTGGGCAAAGATTATACGCTTCGCGTTCAGGAAGACGATGAACTCGCCACGCTGGAGATGGCTGAATATCTCGATTCTAGGATGCGTGCCTTCAAGCAGGCACATCCGGAGCAATCTGATTTAACAGCAGCCGTTATTACTGGTCTGTCCATCACGGAAGAAGTCTTTGTAGAACGTTCTTCCGCCTTGGATCCCGGAGAGCATGTAAATGCTGAACTCAACAAGATGGAGCGAAAGCTGTCCAGAGCGCTGCTTTCTAAATAGCATCGAGACAAGCTTCTAATTGGCCTTGAATTCTAATCCAAGATCCGCACAATCCCTAGGATCTGCCTTGCGCGACTAGGCATCCCGTAGTATATATGAAGAAGGCACCTGCCCGTACTTCAAGCATATAGAACCTTAATACTTGCTTATCGGGAGCCATCCTTCAGGCTCGGACGACAGGCCCCAACCGGAAACGGTCCATTTCTCTTCGGAGAATATGATAACAGGGGATCTCGAAAGAGAATGAGCGGCGCCCACCGTGTCGTTAGAAAAGGTTCTTCGACACTTGGTGCGGGTTGTGTGCTGTTTTTTTGCCTCAGGTTCATTTTAGGCCCTTTTTGAGTCTTCCAAAATCATATGAATACAGGCACTTAGGTCTTTCCCATTCGTCCTAGTATCCGGCACAAACTTATCTTAAGGAAAGATGATCGGTCGTGATTCAGTCGCGCCCGCATCGCCGGTATTGCAACCCAGAACTATTATTCACTGCCATGCTAGGGACAATCGGGAAACTTCTGATCCTTCTTTCAATGGTTGCCGGGATTTTATCCGGGCTGACATTTCTTCGCTCCGCAAATCTGGATGATAGAGTTACGGATTGGAAACGTATCGCCAGGGCCTCTTGGTGGGTCATGGCTATCGGAGTCATATCGTCATTTGGAATCTTAGTGTTTCTGAATGTCACGCATGATTTCAATTATGCGTACGTATGGGAAAACACCTCCATGGAGCTGCCCCTAGATTACTTGGTAGCGGCCACGTGGGCAGGCCAAGAAGGGTCTTTTCTACTCTGGATTGTGCTGAATGCCTTGGTGGGGATTTCAGTAATGAAATGGGCTAAAGACTACGAGTCACCCGTAATGGCTGTTATTTCGTTGTGTCAGGTCTTCTTGATCTCAATGATCGTGGGTCTCAAGTTTGGTGCTTTTGAGATTGGTGCCTCTCCTTTTGCGACGTTGGCCGAAAAATTCCCCACGGCACCCATGATCCAAGCCGGCATCATTCCAACGGATGGTCAAGGCTTAAACGATCTCCTTCAGAATTACTGGATGGTTATTCACCCTCCCGTACTCTTCACAGGGTTTGCTTCCATGATCGTTCCTTTCGCATTTGCCATCACGGCTTTGTGGAAGCGTAGATACACGGAATGGGTGCGTCCTGCCCTCCCCTGGTCCTTATTTGGAATTGCAGCTCTCGGAGTTGGCATTGCCATGGGCGGATATTGGGCATACATAACTCTGAATTTTGGTGGATACTGGGCCTGGGATCCGGTTGAAAACTCCTCGCTTGTCCCGTGGCTTATTGGAATTGCTGCCGTGCATACGATGATCGTTCAGAAGCGATCTGGCCATAGTCACAAGGCATCTCTGTTCCTAACCATCTTGGCGTATATCCTGGTTGTGTATTCCACCTTCCTGACTCGAAGCGGAATCTTAGGAGATATATCCGTCCATTCCTTCGTGGATCTTGGACTCTATAACCAGCTCCTCATTTGGATTCTCAGTATGTCCGTTCTCGGATTCGGGCTGTTTTTCATGAGAATGAATGAGCTACCAAAGCCGAAGAAAGAGCCTGAAATGCTCTCGAGGGAGTTCATGATATTCGCCGGCTCCATGTTGGTTGTGGCTATCGCGATCGTCGTTCTTGTGGGCACGAGTGCTCCTATTCTCGGACGAATCTTCCGTGACAGCCCGTCGAGCGTTCCACTTGCGTTCTATAACAAATGGACGTTACCACTAACCATTTTATTTCTATTCCTAGCTGGTCTGGGCCAGTTGTTTTGGTGGAATAAAATGAACCCAGAAACGATCAACAAAGTGCTTTTCCGCCCTATTGTTCTTTCTGCGGCCGCAACGATCATTGCCTTTTTCGTGACCCCTTTTCGTATTCGAGCTGCCGAATCAGCCAGCTTGGCCTCCGTTTCAGACTCCATTGGAAATCTTGCGGGCTTTGTTGGGTCCTTCGCGGAAACCTGGGCGTTACACGGGCCCTTTCTTCTGATGCTCATTCTTGTGTTTGTGGCCTTTTTTGCCCTGTTTGGCAATAGTGAAGTCATGTGGCGTATTGCTCGTGGGAATATGCGCCAGGCCGGCGGTGCCATGTCCCATATTGGACTTGCCATCATGGTTCTAGGAATCGTCGCCTCAAGTGGATTAAACAATCCTATTGGACGGGGCGGTGCACGCATCGGAGACAGTCGAGATAACTTTATCATATCCCTTGGGCAAACACTGAACGTACAAGGCTACTCGGTGTCCTACACCGGACACGGCTTAAGCGAAGATGGGTTGCCGACCTATGAAATGGAGTTCACTGATCCGCGTGGTCGTTCGTTCGATTTGGCTCCTGTGGTATACCAGAGTAACCGTGGCCAATGGATTCAGAATCCAGACTTGAAGTCATTTTTCGAAAAAGACATTTTTGTCGCGGTTTCTCCAAATATCATGTTTGATTCCGGGCAGAATGGAGGTCAAATGACTGTGGCCAGAGGCGATTCTAGCCTGATCGGCAATGGTAAGTATCTGATGCAGTTTGTGGATTACGATCTAGACATCGGAGAAGAGTTCATGTCCGATTCCACAGAAGTTGCAGTCGGAGCCGTCATCAGGTTAACGGAAGTGGCTTCAGGTGAATCACGTGATATCACACCGATCTATCTCGTGACTACAGATCGTTCCGTTCAGTATCTCCCACGCACCGTTGAAGAGTGGGGTATTTCGGTTGCTTTCACCAAAATGAACGTCGACTCGGGATCCATTGTATTGAATGTGGAAGGCGCCTCTGTTACTCCCGAAGACTGGTTGGTCGTACAGGCATATGAAAAACCGTATATCAGTCTAGTGTGGATTGGCTTTATTATTCTTACGCTTGGTTTCATTCTGTCTATGTACAGAAGAGCTATGGAACAGAAGTTTGAATATAATCGGCTTTCTGCTGAATAGGTTGTCCCACAGACTTTTTTTAAAGACTAGAGGGGTTTCAGATGTGACCTTATCAAGGCAATGGTCAATTAACGTGCTTTTTTGCTCTTGTGCAAGGCTTTCTGGACAACTTTTCAGGTATTGTTCTCACAGATCTAACTGCGATTGTTGCGCGAATAATCTTCCCTTCGAGGTCAACAAAAGCACATCGTGTTCCAATACTACGTATTCCTTTTGCATTGCTGATCGTACAGCTCGTTGAGCAAAAACGTGTTCCCATCGGAGGTGGTCCTCCAGATGATCAATTCGGCACTCAGTAGAAGCCTCTGGCAGACCCTCATGATTCAAAAGGTGAATAGTTAACATTTCCGTGCTAAATCGAAGTTTTTGCAGTGTTTTCAGTCGGTAGGTCCACCAGATTCCCCTTCCCGGTGCAAGAAAAACAATCACTACGAAGAAGAGTCCACTCATTGAAGCCATAGATCCAGCGATAGACGCGTCCAGCACCCGGGCCATCCAGTATCCCGAGATGGCAGAAAGGATGCCAATAATAACCGAGAGCCAGATCATGTTTTTTAGTTTGTCCGTCAGCATATACGCAGATGCCGGAGGGGCCACCATGAGCGCGACCACTAGAATAGATCCGACGGCATCGAAGGCTCCAACCGCCGTCACAGATACAATGCCCATTAATATATAATGTAACAGGGCGGGTGCGAAGCCGAGGGCGCCAGCCAAAGCCCGATCGAATGTGGTCAGTTTTAGCTCTTTAAAGAAGACCAGGATAAAGATCAGATTCAACAGAAGTACGCACAGCATGATGATCAAAGACCGGGGTCCAATATCGATACCTCCAATGACCATTCTGTCGAATGGTGCAAAGGCCAATTCACCCAACAGAACAGCATCGATATCTAAATGCACATCACCAGCATATCGCGCGATTAGAATCACGCCCACGCTAAACAAGGCTGGAAACACAATTCCAATGGCAGCATCTTCTTTTAAAAGTCCCGTTTTCCGGAGCACTTCAACCAAAGCCACAGTAAGAACTCCCGCCATTGCAGCACCCAATATGAGCCATGGTGAACTCAAGGTCCCCGTGAAAAAGAAGGCCACTACAATTCCGGGCAAGATGGCGTGACTAATCGCATCGCTCATCATAGACATGCGCTGTAAGACCAAGAACGTGCCGGGAAGTGCACACGCCACGGCTACAACAACCGCGATCACTTGGATTTCAAGGGAAGGACTCATTCCTCTCCCCCGAACTGACGTTGAATGATGAGTTCGGCGCGGCGCACGCCTTCAGGCGTCAGAGACCACATCTTGGCATCCAGTTGGGTAGCCAATCCAAGATCTTTCAGAAGTCCAAGCGTGCGCCGCGCCGGTCCTGACATAGAAGACATGACATCGAGAACACGGGCCGAATGAGGGTACTCAGCCGATAAATGCTGTGCAGCCAATGTGTACATATCTACTAGCACCGCCTCGACTCGAAGCTGTTTGCCTGACTTCCACTCCCGGTACTTTCTAAATACAATACCCCGATTGGGAGCAAAGAGCAGGGAGAAGACTACGATGGAGCTCACAATGAGCACAATAGTGGGGCCCGTTGGTAGTCCCGGTATAGAACTACTAATTAGCGCCCCTCCCACTCCAGAAACCGCACCTATACATCCAGATAGCATAATCATACGACCAAGGCGATCCGTCCATTGCCTAGCGGCGGCTCCTGGCGCAATGATCATTGCACTCATGAGCACTACTCCTACCGTTTGGAGTCCGATTACAATTGCGATGACGAACAAGCCAGTCAATAGGTGATCCAGCGCGCGAACGGGAAATCCGAGCGTCTGGAAAAAGTCCGGATCGAAGGAAAGTACTTTAAACTCCTTCCAAAACAGACCCATCAGAAAAATGACGAGGGCTCCTATTCCTAGAATGACAAAGACATCTCGCTCAACCAAGGCGGCCGCCTGTCCAAACAGAAATGATTCTAAGCCAGCCTGATTGGCGTCTGGATTGCGTTGGATATAGGTCAAGAGCACTAGGCCAAAACCGAAAAAGACGGATAGCATGATGCCAAGCGCGCTGTCGTATTTGATACGAGTCCGGTTGGTGACGGACGAAATCAGAGCCGCTCCCAGCCAACCGGCCAGCGCTGCACCCGTCATGAGCACAAGAGGTGCTTTGCTACCTGTTATCAAAAAGGCGAGTGCAATCCCTGGGAGTGCAGCGTGCGAAATTGCATCTCCGAGCAGGCTCTGCCTCCGAAGCAATGCAAAACCGCCAAGGGATCCTGCCGTGATTCCCAACAAGGCAGCCCCCATGGCCACTGTACGGAGGGTGTAATCAGAGAAAAGATCTGAAAACAGTTCTATCATTTCTTGCCTGAGACGAGTGCAGATACGAAGGCCACTCGACCTCCATATGTCGCTCTGAGATTCTCTTCGGTGAATTGCTCACCGACAGGTCCCGACGCGATTCTTCGCACGTTCAACAACATGACCTCATCAAAGTATTCCGGAACAGTCTGAAGGTCATGATGCACCACGCATACTGTTTTGCCCCGTTTTCTCAAGTCTCGGAGTAAATCTACGATGGCCCGCTCGGTCGTGGCATCTACGCCCTGAAAAGGCTCATCCATAAAATATACGCGAGCATCCTGCACCAAGGCCCGAGCCAAAAAAACCCGTTGCTGTTGTCCTCCTGACAATTGCGATATCTGTCGATCAGCAAAATCCTCCATTCCTACCTGAGCTAACGCCTTTAACGCAGCGACTTTCTCTTTCTTGGCTGGTTGCTTAAACCAACCCAATTTGCCGTAGAGACCCATCGTCACGACATCTAATACGTTAGTTGGGAAGTCCCAATCCACACTACCTCGCTGTGGGACGTAGGCTACATTCACACGCTGATCGGCATACGGCTTTCCGTGTATTAGCACGGATCCGGCGGCGGGCTTTACCAGTCCGAGCGTGGACTTAATTAGGGTGGTCTTCCCCGCCCCGTTCGGGCCCACAATCGCTAAAAGGACGCCCGGCGGTACTTGCAGGTCAATGTCCCACAAAACAGGCTTTTCACGATACGCGACCGTCAGATCTCGAATATCTATGGCATATTCCATCAGTTTACCTGCGTAAGTCCTTGAACGATGGTTCGCACATTAGAGCGAACCATTCCGACATACGTTCCCGCATCAGAATCCGGTGACCCCAATGCATCTCCAAACAACGTACCTCCAATCCGAACTTCAAATCCACGTGACCTGACGGCCGCTAAAACCGCTTCTATTCCTCTGGGGGAAATGGAGGATTCCAAAAACATGGCTGGTATTTGCCGCTCAGATACGAAAGCTGCCAGTTCTTGCACGTCTGACGTTCCAGCTTCAGTTGCCGTGGAAATGCCCTGTAGACCACGCACGTCCAGATCATAGGCTCTGCCAAAATATCCAAACGCATCGTGCGAGGTCACAAGCGCTGCGTATGCCCTTGGGATGCGAGCTAGTTCAGTTCGCGCCCAAGCATCTAAAGAATCCAATTCGGCCATATACCGATCCGCATTGCTGGAAAAATAGGACTCGACTTCTGGACGCTGTCGCTTCAGTTCTTCAGTCACGGTTCGCGCCACGTCCTTCCAGAGGCGGACATCAAACCACACATGTGGGTCATAATTGCCTACAAATAATTCCGATTCAAGCAGGCGATCTACTGGGATAAACTCCGTCACTCCAACTACCGACATCCCTCGACTTCCCATTTGCTCGAAGATATCTACCATCTTCCCTTCGAGATGAAGTCCATTGAAGAAGACTACGTCTGCGTTAGTCATGCGGGAGACATCGCCTTCGGATGCCTTATACAAATGCGGATCCACTCCTGGACCCATCAGGCCTTCTACGCGAACATGCTCGCCTCCGATCTCACGCACAAGATCCGCAATCATGCTAGTGGTGGTCACGACGGACAGCCGGGGGTCATCCGCGTTTTCGGGAGCGGAGCACCCTAAAGCAAGGATGAAGACGAGAATAAGTACAAAAAATGGGCGCATAAAAATTGGGGGTCCAGTTGAACTGAACCCCCAATATACACTTAACTTCACAATTTAGCCTTGGCTAAATTTACTTAGTCAACCCATTCGGCAATGAAAACGTTAGTATCTCGCGATTCAATGCCTTCTAGGTTCCTATTACTGGCAAATACCAAGCGTTTTCCATCGTTAGAAAACATCGGGAAACCATCAAAGGTGCCTGAATGCGTAACCTGCTCGATACCGGTCCCATCCAAGTTGATCATAAAGATATCGAAGATGCGACCGCGGCCATTATCTTGGTGGTGATTCGTTGTAAAGAGAACTTTTTCACCTGAAGGATGGAAGAATGGGGCCCAGTTCGCTCCAGGCAGGTCTGTAATCTGGCGCACATTAGATCCATCAATATCTGCTACAAAAATATTTAGAGCAGATGGCTCCACAACGTCATTTGAGAGAAGGCCTTTATACACTTCTGCCGCTTCGCCTTCTGGACGACTAGCGCGCCAAACGATCTGCTGGGAGTTTGGAGAGAAAAACGCCCCTCCATCATATCCTAACGTGTTCGTTAGCTGTAGCAAATCACCGGTTTCAACTTCGTATCTCCACAGTTCTAGATCCCCGGAGCGCGTTGAAGTGAAAATGATCCATTTTCCATCTGGGGATACGGTGGCTTCCGTATCGTATCCATCTCCCCCAATCAATACCTCTGGGTTCGATCCGTCCGCTTCCGCAACGTAGATGTCGTAACTAGGATAAATAGGCCACACGTAGCGTCCTTGCTCATAGGCCATCGGTGCAGGACACTCTTTCCCAAACTCGTGGGTAGACCCATAAATAATGCGTCCGTCCGGTAGGAAATAAGAACAGGTCGTGCGCCCTTCTCCCGTAGATACTTCTTCGTAACCGTCCGGCCCATCTGGATCCATGATGTAAATCTGATCACAGCCTTGGTCGTTAATCTCTGACCAATCGCTCTGAAAAATCAGTTTCTCGTCATCAAAGCTCCAATAAGCTTCTGCGTTGTTGCCACCGAAGGTAAGCTGACGAATGTTCTTTAGATGACCTTCGTTCTCGAAGCGCAATACGTCTTGAGAAGCGTCATACACTTCTGCGGTTTCATCCGTGGTTCCGGTCCCACAACCGGTTAGGAGCGCAATCGGCAAAAATGCCGTGAATGCGAATCCAACAAATCGACGGAGAGTACTCATAATGGTTATTCTAGGTTAGTTGATCAACAGCATCGTTTTGTGCTGCCATCTGCAATCATGTATAGATTTTAATCGATAATCTGAGCAAATCTACGCTTATTATGGGATTTGAGCTTCAAAGCTTTGAAGAAGATGTACTCCAAGCGAGTCATACAAAGCCGGTCTTGGTCGATTTTTGGGCGCCCTGGTGTGGGCCCTGCCGAGTTCTGGGTCCCATCATCGAAAAGCTTGCGAAAGAGCAAGCCGATCGCTGGACATTGATTAAGATTAATTCTGATCAACGACAGGATTTGTCCCAACAGTATGGCGTCAAGGGTATTCCTGCCGTAAAACTGTTTCACAAGGGAGAGGTGATCGATGAGTTCACAGGATCGCTTCCTGAAATGGCCATCCGGCAGTGGCTAAACAAGGCCCTACCTTCTGAGGCAAAGGACCAGATCCTTCAGGCCGAAGCCCTTATTGATGCAGAAGACTCAAAGGGGGCCATCCGTCTTCTTGAGGAGGCTTTGCGGTCTGAGCCCACTAATTCAATGGCGTGTGGTTTGCTTGCCAGCCTCATCGTTTTTGAAGATCCTGATCGGGCAACCAAACTTGCAGAAACGGCCGGTACGGGCGAACCACGCTTCATGCAATTGTCTAGTGCGATCAAAACCTTGTCCACTTTTCTACCACTCGACCTTGATGATCTTCCAGAGGAAAAAGGGGCTGACGCATTCAAAAGTGCCGTATTGGCCCTCGAAGAGGGCCAATACGGCACTTCGATAGAGCATGTCATCGAGGTCTTAAAAGTAAATCGATTCCTATTGGATGACGGAGCACGGAAGTTGGGCGTAGCCTTGTTCACCGTTCTTGGAGATACGCACCCCGTCACAGCTTCGTATCGGCGCACATTCGACATGTGGCTTTATTAAGTACGCGAGCCGGTAAAGGTCAAACTGACTACACGAGCGCCAGAATTTCGGAATTGAGCGATCTCATCGGGAGAGGCTAATCCGGCTAAATCAGCGTCGGAAAGCACCACTTCATGTTCCTTTAAAACCTGAACATCGAAGAAGCCAACGCGCTTTAACGTATTCAGATAGTCCTCTCTCGTAACCGCCCCAGAAACGCACCCTGCATAGGCTTCTGCAGATTGGCGAATTGCCGGTGGCAATTCGCCATCCAAGACAACATCCGAAACGGTGAAGCTTCCACCCAAGCGTAGAGCACGGTGCATTTCAGCGAACACCTTTTCCTTGTTCGGAACGAGGTTTATGACGCAGTTGCTAATAATGCGATCGAACGAAGCATCTTCGAATGGTAAGTTTTCGATGTCTCCCTGAAGGAAACGGACGTTATCATAACCCAACTTGTCGGCATTGAGACGTGCCAAAGAAACCATTTCATCGGTCAGGTCCACACCAGTCACGCTACCTGTTGGACCGACTAACGTTCTGGCCACAAAAGCATCTATTCCACCCCCCGAACCTAGATCAAGGACATCGTGTCCTATCATTATATCCGCTTGTTCGGTAGGTATCCCACAGCCAAGACCCAGGTCAACTATACTTTCATAGCCATCCATTTCATCATAGGAATCCAGATTAAACGGGTTCTCCGCGCTACATCCACAGCCACCTCCCGTTGTGGCCGTTTCGGCATAACGAGATCTGACCTGCTCTTTTACTCCTTCGTCGTTCAATTCCACAGGCTCCGATTCACAACACAAGATGGTTTTGATTTCCGAGCAGCATGTTGATGTCTTGAGTTCAATTATGATTTCCATCTGATTCCCTTTCATTTACGTGTTCAATTGTGTTGATCCTGAACACTAGCCTTGTTCTTTAGCAACAGGATCTCTTTATGTCATCCGCCCTTTTGAACCAGGTGGAGATGAGATCTTGAGCCTGCGAGAGGCTTTTCCAATCCACACAATAACATGACCTCGCGCCTTCAATTTCCCCAGACACGAGGCCGGCCTCTTTTAAGACCTTGAGGTGCTGAGAAACGGTCGCTTGGGAAAGGGGTAATTCATCGACCACCTCTCCGCACAGGCACACCTTTCGCGCGGCTAGGACTTCAAGGATCACGATGCGAGCCGGATGAGAAAGCGCTTTAGCCAAACGAGCTAGGTCCTGCTGCGCATCTGTAAAACGATCCATTTGAGCTTTTGCCATGTCTAAACCTGTCTTTAAGTGATTGACAGGGCGTAGCATATACTCCGGTCATATCGTTTATCGTCTATATACGATAAACCAGAGCATTGTTTCACCCACTGAGCATATTTTAATTCTTAGGCCAACGCTTTCTGCTCTTGGTACTGGAGCTCGTAGAGCTTCCTGTATAATCCATCTTGGGAAATGAGCTCCTGATGGGAGCCCGATTCCCGCACCTGACCTCGATGCATAACCAGAATTTTATCTGCGTGCTGAATGGTAGAAAGGCGATGTGCGATAGCCACACTTGTCCTGTCCTTCATGAGTCTCTCTAGAGCATTCTGAATAGCTTCCTCCGTCTCTGTGTCCACACTAGACGTGGCTTCATCAAGGACCAAAATTCGGGGGGCATAAACGAGGGCCCGTACGAAGGAAAGAAGCTGTCGCTGTCCGTGGGACAGCGACATACCGCGTTCACGTACTTCGTAGTCATACTGAGCAGAAAATCGCTCAATGAAGGCCGAGGCACCGATAGAAGCCGCTGCACGCTTCATTCTTTCATCCGTAATCTCATCATTACGGAGCGTGATATTGTCTCGAATGGTGCCAGAAAAAAGAAATACGTCTTGGAGCACTAAACCAATATGAGACCGCAAATCCGCTAAAGAGATGCTGGTAATGTCCACTCCATCTACCAAAATCGATCCCCTTTGAATATCGTAAAACCGAAGGAGCAGATTAATAACCGTTGACTTCCCCGCACCCGTAGCTCCTACAATGGCAAGAGACTGACCCGGATTAACGGAGAAACTGACATCCCGAAGAATCCAATCGGCCTCATCATCTTCAGAATCAATCTTGGGATCGTACGAAAACCAGACATTTCTAAACTCTATTCGACCATCAACCGACTTAAAGTCAACGGGAGATTCCTCCTCCGGAATAGACGAATCTGAATCCAGCAAATCAAAAATGCGCTCTGCACCAGCCATAGCGCTTTGCAACGTATTGAATTGATCTGAGAGGTTTCTAATCGGCTCAAAAAACTGCCGAGCATATTGAATAAAAGCAATGAGGACCCCAAGTGTCAGTGTCCCCTGCATCGCGTTTAAACCACCGAACCAGATCACAAGCCCCAGCGCAATAGTGGCCACTAAATCTACTAACGGAAAGAAAAGTGCATAATAAAATATGGTTCGAATGTGAGCCTGCCTATGCTCATCATTTATCGCCTTAAAGCGATTCATTTCCTCCTCTTCCCTTCCAAACAATTGCACGATTTTCATTCCTGAAATGTGCTCTTGAAGGAATGAATTCAGCCTCGCGACCTGCGTGCGTGTTTCCCTGTAGGCAACCCTCACTTTCCTTTTGAACCAAAACGTGGCATAGACCATGAGGGGCATCACGGCCAGGGTCAGCAGGGCAAGCTCCCAGTTCAGCGAAAACATGAACCACGAAATGAAGATCAATTTGAATAGATCTCCCAAAATGGTGACCACCCCAGCAGATAACACCTGGCTCAGGGATTCCACGTCACTTGTTACTCTCGTGATGAGGCGTCCAATCGGAGTCGTATCAAAAAACCGAAGCGACTGACGCTGAATATGGCGATACAGCTTCGTTCTCAAATCATATATGGCCTGCTGTCCGATCCACTGCGTCAGATACGCATTTACAAATGACAGCAACCCCTCAGCCACTAGAATCCCGAACAGTAACATGATCATGTTGCGAAGACCCTCTAGGTCTCCGGTCACGATATCTTGGTCAATGGTAATTTGAACCAACTTGGGCCTCAAAGGACCTAAAAAGGCAACAACCAGAACCGTGATGAACGCTACTCCAACCCAAATCTTGTACGGCTCCAAATAGGAGATAATTCTCCTTAGCAATCGGCCATCAAGTCCTTTTTTCTTTTCTTCGCTCACGCCAACTCCTCCAATTCCCGCTCAAGAAGTTGCTTGTGGTGAAGCGCAGCATAAAATCCATCCTCTTGCACCAGGGAATCGTGATTCCCATTCTCTATGATTTGACCCTCGTCCAGCACAATAATATGATCGGCATCCTTAACTGCCGAAATACGATGACTGACGATGACGATCGTGCGTTTTCCGAACTGCTTCTTGAGATGACCCAAGATAGTTTGCTCCGTGCCCACATCGACCGCAGATAGCGCATCATCCAATATCAAAATCCGAGGCTGACGGATTAGCGCACGTGCGATAGAGGTTCGCTGTTTTTGACCGCCCGAAAGGGTAATGCCACGCTCCCCAACAAAGGTCTCAAAGCCGTCCTGAAAGGAAGAGATGTTATCCAGTAAATCAGCTTCCAACGCAGCCTTCTCAATGAGGGATTGTTCGGCGCCCAAGGTTCCAAACGAAATATTTTCCGCGACCGTATCAGAAAATAGAAACACATCTTGTGGCACGTACCCAATCATACTCCTCAATACATCAACCGGAATTGATTTCACGTCCCGACCATCAATGCGAACGGTCCCTGATTCTGCATCCAGGAGCCGAGGAATCATTTCGACCAGCGTCGTTTTTCCAGATCCGGTTCGTCCGACCACGGCTAGAGTAGATCCAGCTGGAGCAGCAAATGAAACACTATTTAACGCTTTGACCTCGCTGGCTGGATGGCGGAAAGACACAGCTTCGAAAGCAATCGCCCCCTTTGCCTCTTTAATAGCCTCTCCCTCAGTCGTGACAATACCTGGTTCAGCATCGAAAATCTCATTCAAGCGGTCCATTGAGGCGGCCGCCCTTTGCACCATGGTGATTACAAATCCCATTGAAGCAACAGGCCACGTCATGAGCGCTACATAAATAATGTATTCAGCTATGTTGCCAATCGTGATTTCACCTGCAATCGCGAGCGTACCACCAACCCAGACCACAATAAGCGTCGACACTCCAACAAGAGTCAGAAATACGGGCCTCCAAGCCGCCTCGATGAAGGCAAGATCCAGACTTTTTTTTCTGTAATCAGCACTTTCCTTATCAAACGCTTCTGCCTCTACCTTTTCTCTGGAGTACGCTTTAAGAACGCGGATGCCCGAGAGCGCTTCCTGAACGCGAGAGGTCAGTACCGAATATTGAAATTGAAGTGCATCACTTCTGGAATGCACCAAGTGAGCAACCAGGCCTACCGAAACCGCCAAAAATGGCATAGGAATAAGCGTGTACCACGTCAATTTCGGTGAAATAACGAACATCACGGAAAGGGCAACCACAATGATGACCAACGCTCTCGTGGTATACATGATGGCCGGACCGATGTAGCGGCGAACCTGTTCGATGTCGCTGGTGGAACGGGTTATCAGATCGCCCGTCGCATGCTTCAGATAGAAATCGTGCGAAAGATTCTGAAGCTGATCATACAGTCTATTCCTCAGATCGTACTCGATATGGCGGGACGCAACAACGACCGTCTGGCGCATGAGAAAAGAAAATATGCCGCTACCCACACTGAGCGCCATAATCATCAGGCCAAACGTTAACAGGGAAAAGAAATAATCCGTGTACAGATAGTTTTCCAACGGGGTGCCTTGAAAAGCACGATAAGACGTTACAAAGCGGGGAATACTATCTATGGCCTGACGCACGACCATGGGAACGATGATCGCAAAACTTGAAGAAATAACTGCGCACAACAATCCTGGAATAAACAGGTGTTTATATCGCCAGTAATAAAAATTAAGCCGGGCTAATGATGCCATTCACTTCGAATGGGTTGTACCGAAACAGGGTGATCGTTGCGAAACGCACATGACTGAGGAACGATCCGCCATTTACCGTAACTTAGCACGGTTGAATACAAGTTTGAGAATACCAATCCCAAAACCATACATTTTGATTGTAATCAAGTGAATCGCCCTATGACGGATCAAAATTCAGGCAACTCTACCGCCTTAGAAAGAGAAAACCAACAGCTTCGAAGAGCTGTGGAAGAGCTTTCTGTACTGAACGAACTCTCGATAGCCATCAGTTCTTCAAGAGGAACTGACGAGGTTATTCAAACTATTATTCGTCGCTCCATTAAGGCTATTTCTGCTGAACAGGGCGTTATCACAATGGTTGGAGACGACGTTAGTGACCCAACCAAAACGCTCGTCCGGACCATGGCGAGTTCTGGTGATCGCGAGGCCTATTCTCCTGATCAGAACCTACTAGGATGGATGTATATCAACCGGAAACCGTTGGTAATCAACGATCCCGCAAATGATAACCGCTTCCAAGGTGTTGCATGGAATAGCTCCGTCCGCTCTCTTATATCTGTCCCGCTGCAAGTGCATTCGCAGCTAATTGGAATACTAACGCTTTACAACAAAAAGCGGGGCGGAGACTTTTCAGCCGGCGATCAGCGCCTTCTCTCCATCTTGGCGGGGCAGTCTGCTCAAGTCATTGAAACGGCCCGTTTATATGAGTAAGAAAAAAAATTAGCGACCGTGCAGCAAGAGCTGAATACAGCTTTTGAGATTCAGACCAATCTGATGCCTTCTGAGACACCCGAAATTAATGGGTTTGACCTAGCAGGCGTTTCTGTTCCAGCCCAAAGTGTAGGAGGCGACTTTTTCGATTATATCCAGATTGATGACTACCACTGGGGCATCGGGCTAGGAGATGTATCAGGAAAAGGGATGCCAGCAGCTTTGCTTATGTCTAACTGCCAGGCCACCCTCAGGGGGCAAGCCGTATTTGGTGTAGCCGTGAACGAAACGGTGGAACGAACCAACAAACTGCTTACACGAAATATTAGACGAGGATCGTTTGTAACCCTCTTTTATGGAGTTCTAGATGCTATTTCAGGGCGATTCACCTTCGCGAATGCTGGCCACAATAAGCCCTACGTTCGCCGAACAGATGGTACGCTTGAGATGTTAATGCTGGGCGGACTTGTTCTGGGATTCATTGGAACACAGAAGTATGGCCAAGATTCCGTGGTGCTTAATCCAGGTGATACGTTGTTCGTTTTTTCCGATGGCGTAACCGAGGCCATGAATGCTCAGCACGACCAGTTTGAAGAAGAAAGACTGGAAGAACTTCTGAAATCCATTGGTGATGTTTCTGCCGACGAGTATGTGCAAACCGTACATACTGCCGTGAAAGAACATGCCGGTTCGCATCCTCAAAACGATGACATTACTATCTTAGTTGTGAAACGTAGCAACTAACTTTTGTGTTCTAGATCTTGATTATTGTTTCCCTGCGGGGTAGTGTCCGACTTCTATAGATGATTGCATCCATTTTTATCTGAAAAACCATGCCTTTCTCAACGAAGGAAAAATACCAGGCCGTAATTATTAAAATTACTGGAAAGTTTTTAGGCAGTGTGGAAGGTCCAGCCTTCAAAGACACGCTGGAAGAACTGAAAGACTCTGGAAAAACTAAAGTCGTCATTGACCTATCAAAAGCTGACTTTATGGACTCTTCTGGTATTGGCGCATTAATCGGCGCTTTGACTACCATGAAAAAAGTAGATGGCGACGTAAAGTTGGCCGGAATGAAAGAACGCATCAAAAACCTCTTCTTACTGACTCGCCTACTGGGCCCAGTGTTTGAGGATTTCGATACGGTAGAAGAAGCTGCGGCGGCCATGAATTAAGCTGGGCGTCAAACGACCTTTAAGGGGCGGCCACACGAATATCGTTGTGGCCGCCCCTTTTTTATGGTATCAGGCTCATACACCGTTGAGAAACAGCTCACCATCCATTATTCTGCAATGCACGTAGTCGGGATACCATTCTTATCCCGAAGCCCAAAAAAGTGATACGCTATGTTCATGAGATTCGTCCAGCTTAAAATTAAGCTGGAGGCCGCTGTTGCCTTCCAGCGTTTCTATGATCACCGAGTGGCTCCAGCACTCTTGAAAGAAGAGGGGTGTGTCTTTGCTCGTTTGATTCGTGCCACAGAATCAGACTCCGACTTTATCTCTTTCACCCTCTAGAAATCGGCTGAAGCAGCCTCTGAATACGAAGATAGTGGAAACTATCAGGCTCTCTTGAAGCAAAACACTCCATTTCAGGAAGCCTCCAATGAATGGAAGATTCAACTAACGGAAGACAACACGCTGGAATACAGACCCGTAGTTGACGAGCCAGATGTGAAAGCGATGCCCATTGTGGCTGGGACGAATGAAGAGGATGCGCCCAATAAGTTATCGACTGAGACCTACATCCGTATTTTGAACGCTCAAGTTAATCCTGATCGGTTTGATGACCTCCGAGAGGTATACGACGAGGAAATTACTCCTGCTCTTATCCAAATCGACGGCTGCCAAGCGGCATACCTAATTGGTATGCCGGATAAAAATGAAGGCCTTTCGATTACTATTTGGGATTCAGAGCAAAAGGCTAGTGAGTACGAGTCCAGCGGCACCTTTGACAAATTGATGCAAAAGGTGGCACCTTTTCTGTCTTCCTTCTATCAGTGGAAAATGACCCTCGACCCCTCAAAACGGGCGCGTACCCATGTTAGCGATGGTCTTTCCATCAAGGGATACAAAGTGGTTTCGGGGGACGACTCCTAGGTTGTTGCGGCCGATTTAAAAACGTCTCGCTCACATCCGATACCGTCTGCTCACGATTCGCCTACCGAACTTGTCTTTTACGTTATGCAGCTAGTGACTTTGGACAGTATGTCCCTTAAAATTGCCTCTTTTTTACGCAATGCAGGCGTCCCTGCTACTCCGGAATCGAACCTGTCCGTGCTCCTCAATTATTTCGAGAATCAGTATGGATTAAGCGTGATGGCTTTTCTGGAAACAGAGTGGTTGAATGAACAACTGGATCGTGATCATCCGTCAAATGATCTTATGCACCTCTGGAAATTGATTTTACCAGACCTAAAGAAAGCATTTCACGAAGATCTAGAAGCATTTAAAACTTCACGGTGACACCCAAATTGAAGTCCAAGAGCGTGGTTTCTGACTTCGTGACATCAAAGGTCACTTTTCCGTTTTCACGGCGGATAGAACCTTCCTCTAGATAAGCCGCTTCCGATCCTATCAGGTAACGCGCTCCCAGGTCCAAATAGACCGCAGCTGGTCCCTCTGCCCTTCCAATACCGTTAAACAAACGAAATTGCAGACCTCCACCAAATCCGTAACTCAAAGCTGTATCGCTGAAATTCGTTGAACGGGCAATTTCGCTATCGTCAATGTTTTCGTTTTGGATACGTGTTTCAGTAAAGAAATACTTGAAGCCGATTAGAGCGTCTGCATAGGGGCGGAATACAGGAATATCGGGTGAAAGGCGTACAAAAAAGTGTCCCGATGCAATCGCATTATCTGTTACCACGTCTACCGTAATATCCGGGATAGTGGTAGAAAAAGGCTCATTTCTACGTTCGTGGCCATACATCATAAAGCCAGCGTCAAGCCCAACCATAAATGGAGTACCAGGCATGCCGACCGCACCGAATATATTTCCGCCAAAGCCAATCTGATCTACTTGATCTCCGAATTCACCCTGAGGAACTCCAACTCCCAAAGCCAACCCTCCTTCCGTACGTATTTGAGCCTGAGCAGAACCAGCAAAAAGCAGGGTAATGACCATTAAACAGAAAATGGGTGTCAATCTTGTCATGATTCTCTCTCCAAATGCGAGCAGTCTATTGGTAGGTTTTTTATATAGTAGGCGCTGAAAAATATCAAATCAAGTCCCCTTTTCATATGACCATTTGCCGAATATTTTTTCTTGCGTCTGTAAGCTTCTTTTTAGCAACACAACCGGTGTTGAGTCAGATTAATCCACTGGCCATACCTCCCACCCTGAGTGGTCCGACATATGATTTGACACTAGCCCGATCGTCGCATGAGTTCATGAATGGCATTCAAACCACGACGCTTGGAATTAATGGGACGTATCTCGGTCCGACGCTCATTTTGGAAAGTGGAACTGACGTTCAAATGAACGTCACCAACCAAATTGGAGAACCCACGACAATTCACTGGCACGGTATGCATGTAGCCCCAGAAGATGATGGCGGACCGCACACCGTAATTCCGGATGGAACGACTTGGTCGCCCGATTTCAACGTCCTGGACCAGGCAACCACCTTCTGGTATCATCCCCACCTACATGAACGTACCGGTGAGCATGTTTACAAAGGGCTAGCGGGTGTAATAATCGTTCGAGATGCTATTGAAGTCGGATTAAACCTACCCAGGACCTACGGCGTCAACGACATTCCAGTCGTCTTACAGGATCGACAGTTCAACGCGCAAGGCCAACTCGTCTTTAATCCAGGTGGAGCCGGCCAAACAGGAAACCAAATGGTCATAAATGGTACTCTCGATCTATTTGTGGCGCTGGAAGCAGGCATTACCAGACTTCGACTTTTAAATGGCTCCAATTCCAGAGTGTATATGCTCGGGCTAGACAACGATGCCGACTTTCATATGATTGGCTCGGATGGCGGCCTGCTAAGCGCCCCCGTAGCCATGAATCGATTGAAGTTGGCACCGGGTGAACGCGCAGATGTCCTTTTCGATCTAAACGGATTAGAGGGACAGTCGAGAACGCTCATGAGCTACTCATCTGAATTAACCCAAGGAGAACCTGGAGGAGTTGGCGGCGGCGGCGGACCGGGCGGCCCAAACACTAACCCATTAAATGACACTGACTTTGACATTATGGAACTACGAATTTCAGGTACCTCAACCTTGAATTCGATTCCATCCTCACTCGTCACTGTCGAACCGCTGAACGAATCAGACTCAGACCGAAGTAGACCTATGCTGCTTAATAATGTGACGGGGCAAGGAGGACCTGCGCCATTGGCTATTAATGGTGTAGAACTAGACCTGAACGTAATCAATGAGATCGTGACGCTGGGCGACACAGAAATTTGGACGATTACCAATCAAACGGGCGAGCCTCATCCTTTCCATATCCACGATATTCAATTCCAGATTCTAGATCGCGGAGGGATAGCCCCTCCAGCACACGAGCAGGGATGGAAGGATACGGTTCTAGTATATCCGGGAGAACCGGTTCGCATTATATCTCGATTTGAAGACCATGCCGATCCCACCACGCCCTACATGTACCACTGTCATTTTCTTGGGCACGAAGATGGCGGTATGATGGGGCAATTTCTGGTCATTGATCCAAATGCGACTACTATAGAGCAAGAGTTGCTCCCGTACGGTGATTTCGAGCTGATGAACTACCCGGATCCGTTCGTGGACTGGACCACTATCGTTTATTCGCTTGAAACGATCTCGCACGTTCGTATCAAAGTATATGATGCGACAGGTAGAGCGTTAAAAACGTTGTTCGACGGATTCCGTGATGCGGGACGCAATGAATCTATTTGGAAGGCTGGATCCGTTCCGTCCGGAACCTACTTCATTCAAATCGAAGTGGATGGTATTCCGGCAACCAAGTCGGTGCGGATTACGAAGTAACGCCTTGGGCATTCTTCACAAGTCCATCCCGAAGCCAATCGGCGAGCGCCTGACGATTTCCATATTTAACCAATCGATGCTGGTCGCCGGAATGGCGAATATTTCCCAACTCCACCAATACTGCAGGTGGTTTGGTGTTATTTAACACGTATAGATTGGCGCTGGTGTCAATATGGCCTTTGTAATGTCTTCCAGGCTGATGCTGAGCATATTTGGCTTTCATTGTGTCGCGAAGGGATCTGCTTAACTGATACCCACTATTACTGGCGGCTTTAAAATGCACATCGATCTGAGGCTCGACGCGCGAACCGTACGCATCGACATGCAAAGAAATCATCTGCTGACTAAGCGCACTGCCCTTGTGTTTGTCAAAGAGCTTGTTGATGATTCGTGTACGATCTTTGAGACGCTTTGACTGGTTTAGAACAATGCGTTCACCTCCCAAATAGTACTCATCCTCGTCATCTTTCAAATTTCTAGAGTCGCGAATGCCGTCATTCTCATCGCGCACAATGATATACACAGTAGCACCATCCTGAATAAGGTTACGTGCAAGACGCAACGATGTATCGTATGCAATCTCATCTTCGGGGAGAAGTTGGCCATCATACTTACCCAGCGTGCCCGGATCCGGTCCTCCATGACCAGAAACGATATAGTACACGTGACCTTCAAGACGGTCGGTCAAAATCTGAACGCGCTCATATTTACTGCCGAAGATTGGATACACACGAGAAGAGGACGGAACGAGATACGTTTTCCCACTGTGTAGGATATCTCTCCCTTTTAATCGATCTGAGTTAGTTGATTTGAAGTCTGAAACGGCTTCGGGCGAAGGTACGACACCATTTTCGCGCAATAAGCTCCAGATTCCATCGCCATCCCCCGCTGTAACGCTAATATATTCCTGCCCAAGGAGTTGCATTGGCAATGCAATCCACATGAAGGTGGTAAAGAGGAGTATTTTAAGGGTTTTCATTGCTTTCGATCATCAGAGTAGGTGGCCTCAATAATCAAGTTATCGACGGTCATTCAGAGAGCTTAACGACTCTTCGGCGGATGTTTTGTCCTCGCAAAGACCAACATATACAATTGAAAGTATACTTCTACGCCCGACAGTTGTATACTTTCGGGAAATGAGTCCCCTCCTCTATGAAAAGTCTTGCACTCCTTTCCTGTATTGCGTTGAGTTTAATGTGTCCGATGGATTCCTTCGGGCAGACCAGTCCTACAGAACTACGAGAAGCGCCTCCTCATTGAATGGGGATCTGGCTATCGCTTTTTCAGGGATATCGGACTTGCCGTCCGGATCGAGAATGCCGCGGTCGCTGAAATCGTCGTAACTCAGATCCCGTACCAGCTCTATTGGGAACCAGAAACGGAATAATCTTCGTTTTCAGGCTTCCAAATTATTGAAACAACCTAGTGCGGCGGGCGATTTTATCGCCCGCCGCACTGCGTTTCTACCGCTTCTCAAACACCCTAAACGAGCTATCGAGGCAACTTTTGATCTAAATCAGCTACCAAGTAGGCCATAACAGCCATGGTAGCTACCGATTTAGAGACATCCACAGGATCCAGCTTATCCACGTAATCAGCATTGGTGTGGTGATACCAGAAATACTTTGAGCCATCGACGTTCAGCCCCATTCCTGGAACACCCTCGCGCATAATAGGACCAATATCGGCTCCCCCACCGCCACGTGTAATCTTTCCCGAATCAATTCGATTCAGCAATTTTCCGATTTGTGTTATCACATCAAAGGCTTCGTCGCTCCCTGAAAATCCAAATCCGATGGGTGCAAAAACGCCCCCGTCTGATTCCATAGCTAAGACGTGATCATCCAGTTCATTAATATGAGCATCCCTATATGCATTCCCACCACGCATCCCATTCTCTTCGTTCGTCCACATGACCACTCGCACGGTGCGTTTGGGTGTCAGTCCCAATACTTTCATGAGGCGCAGCGCTTCCCAAGCAGCTACACAACCACCCGCATCGTCCATAGCACCGGTACCCACATCCCAAGAATCAATGTGCCCGCCTAATACAATGACCTCATCTGGAAACTCACTACCCACGATCTCTCCCATCACGTTGCGGGAATCCGCATCCGGTAGCCAAAAATCATCCATGAACAGATGGACTTCGATGCGTTGCCCACGGTCCTGCATACGTTGCATCATGAGGGCATCTTCGACCGTCACCGCAGCATGCGGAATCTTGGGCACATCTTCGGAATAGTTCGAGTTACCCGTATGCGGTGTATACATCGAGGCTGGTGTGACGGAGCGAACTAAACTTGCTATGGCCCCTACTTGGGCCGCACGTACCGCTCCGTTTCCGCGGTAACTAACGGTTGCTCCGTACGAGGTAAACGGAACGTTCCAAAGGACGATCTTTCCTTTCGCCATTTCTTTATTGGCTTCCAGATCATCGTATGAATTGACAACAAAAACCTCACCTTGCACACCATTTGGGCCCGTACCTACACTGCCCCCCAAGCCCAGAATCTGAAGCTCTCGTTTGTGTGGAGCAAGAATGGTCAGCCGCTCCTCTCCACGAACCCAGTGGGGCACTTTAACGGGTTCTGATCGCACATTTTCGAGACCATCCTTTTTCATTTCCTCCAAAACCCAATCCAAGGCCAATTCGAGGTTTTCAGATCCAGAAAACCGAGGTCCAAAAGTATCGGTCAGGTAGGCCAACCTATTCCATGCCGCACTATCGGCAAGGGCGGCATCAATAAGTTCATTTGCGTCCACCTGATAGTCAGATATGTGACGCATAACCTGATCTGCTTGACGGGCTTGGGTCGAAACGACGGTCAAACTGAGTAAAGTGAGAAATACGAGTAGGCGATTCATGTAAGCCGGTTTAAAATTGGGATGGCGAGGGAATCTAAGGGTTCGTTCAATCGCAATCGAATCCTATCCTCTTTTACTAAATGAAACTTCTCGATAATACGCCGGTGGCAGATTTAAGGAATCTAGGCCCCGTATCGAGACAAATGATCGCTGAAATTGATGCTCACACCGCGGGGCATCCTGCTCGCAGGACTACGATTCACACTATAAATAACGCTTGTCGATACTCGTCAAAAGGAATACACGGTTATTCCGAATCAGGCTGAATAGCTTTGGCCTTGTCTTCAAATAATCGAGCCGCAAGCTGGTTGAAGTCCGTCTCGGTAATAATTCCAACCAGCTGACCATTCAAAACGACCGGAAGCGCTCCGATATTGTTCTCTCTCATGACACGGACGGCATCGATAGTAGCCATTTCAGGTGAAACAGAAATAGGATCCCGCACCATGATTTGACTCACCGGAATGTCTTCATCTTCCTGTACACCATTAAAATTGGTGAGACTTTTCAGAATCGATCGATGAGTAACCAATCCCACTAGACGATGCTCAATATCTTCGACCAACACATGCCGGATGTGTTGCCAACTCATCAAGACCGCGACGAAATCGACCAGTTCATCTTCCCTAACGGTAAACAGATCGGTGGACATGAAGTGTTCAACCCGCGTTCCATAGATCGTATTGACTGCACGAGGCTCAATGTCCGCCAACGGCCAGGTGTGCCCAGGCTCTCCGTCGAGCTGTCTTTTTTGCATACACTCGACAAGGTGATCAAGGCGCTCAGCCCGTGATGTACCGCCCTTTCTCTTCATGGCAGCTAGAGAGCTTAGTTGCCACTGAGCTCCCGTTTGACTGTTAGCTACGCGATCACGGATGATGCCCATATACCGCTGGATATCATCCTCATTCACTTGTCTGGACCTCAAGCCTTCGGCTGCAATGTCGACCAATTCATTCTGGATCAGATCTCTTGCACGCCAGCGTTTCCCGTCAATCCAATCAACTTCTGAGGCAAGCCCCCTTCGCGCTGTACCAATGAAATTACTTTTTGCATCATCGAAGTCCATTAACGGACGAATATCGTCTGTCTTTAGGGCAATACCGTGCATTAAACCGGCCCAAAAAGCGGAATTGGCAACCTCATCAACTACGGTAGGACCGGCCGGGAGATAACGGTTTTCGATGCGAAGATGGGGTTGGGACCCACTAATACCGTAACAGGCTCGATTCCAACGATATACCGTTCCGTTGTGTAGTTGCAGTGCTCGCAATTTAGGCACTTCACCTTTTTCCAGCGCGTTAAATGGGTCTTCGTAATCACTCGTCATGATCACGCGAAAACGAGCAATATCTTCCTGAAAAACCTCAGAAACTGTCTCGTTAACCCACTCTGTGCCGAAATGAACACGCGGACTCATATCCCTCAGGTACAAGTTGCTACTTCGCGTATCAACAGCTTGCTGAAATAAGGCTATGCGCGTCTCTCTCCAAAGTCTTTTCCCGAAAAGAACGGGTGAGTTGGCACTGGCCGCCAACACCGGAGCCGAAACCAACTGCGCAATGTTGTAGAAATGAGCAAAGTTTTCGGGCGTTACCTGAAAGTGCACCTGAAAACTAGTGTTACATCCCTCGACCATGATGTTGTCATGTTGAAAAAACAGCTCATCAACACCTCTGATATGATACTGAGCTAGTCCTCCTTTGAGGCCCATTATGGTATCGTTCAGGGAATAGTATCTAGGCTTGGGCGCCATATTTTCAAGACGTAAATCCCAAGCATGGATGGTCGGAAGAATGCCTGCCAGCACTATATCCGCATCCACCTCATGACATAGCGAGCGAACTTCAGAAATGAGTTCGTTTAGCGTTTTCTCCAAGGTTGAAAAACACTGGGATTCCAACACTAGAGGATCAAGATTAATCTCGAGATTGAACCGAGTTAATTCGTTGACCAAACGCTCGTTTGTGCTTAAAGAAAGCACTTCTTCCGCTTTTGGAGAAGGCTGAAACTGCTTGTCAACCAGGAAAATTTCTTGTTCGGCGCCGATTCGCATGGTATCGGTTTCGAACATCTTCTGATCAAGCATATACTCGAGCGCTCTCATATCCTGCATGATATGACGGGTAAAGCGGCGTATTTCAGCCGCATTTTCTTGAGCGCTTACCTCTTGCTGTCCCATCGCAGACGTTGCCCATTTTCACTTGGTTAATCCTTCCTGTCAACAAGGGTACTCAGGTAAGGGAAAATAAACAAACATTTGGCGTGCAATTTCACCTGAGAAACATGCGGGGCAACACCCCGTTTTTCATGCAATGGAAGTGTTCAGTTCAAATCGTTTAAGAGTGGTCCTTCTAATGACCACTTGCCTGCTGGCTTTAGCAGGGGTGTTTCCTTCATCGGTCCAAGCACAGGGTGTAACGAATCAAAATGAACTCTACGCCAAACAGTCTCTCATTCAAGGCCTCACATTTCTGAGAACGGGTTTCCCAGACAAAGCTGCCGGTGTGTTTGAAAACGCACTTAACGTCTTTCCCAACGACAGCGTATTGCTGTCGGCCATGGCTGAAGCCCAACAGGCTCTAGGCGATCCGGAATTAGCTTTTTTCTACATAGAAAAAGCACTTCAACGCAGTCCCGACAATCCAGATGTACTTCAGCAGGCACTTGAACTTGCCATCGCGAGTAATCAAATCGGAACAGCTCTTGCCCATTCAGCTCGACTCATCCAACTAAAGCCCAACCACCCCACGCCCGTTCTGCAACGATTACGTCTTCTCTCTTCGGTTGGACAGATCCCGGTAGCCCGTGATCTGGCAGCCCGCTCGGTGAATGATTTCCTAGCAAATGAACTCTTATTGCGCGCATTCTTACAAGCTTTTGTAGCCGCGGGAGATCTTTCATCGGCCGCACAGGGTGCGCAAAAACTGAGCGACCTCACCGGCAGCAGCGAGGACCAATTCAGACTAGCAACTCTTCTGATACAATCCGGAGATACAGAAGGAGCGCTTTCTCAACTTGCAGAACTGATTGAACTCGACCCGTTTCATGAACCCACACGACAGGTCTTATCGAGCCTTCATGAAACGTATCCAAGTAGCCGGCGCATTGCACTTGAAGCACTTCCTGATCCTCGACCACCTGACGAATCAGATACCTCTCTGCTCCAAACCCTATTGCAGCGACTCGAAGCCAACCCTACTGATGCTGACACGGCAAAAGAAATTGGCCAGTTGTACCTAGATTCGGAAAACTATGAGCGTGCGATCCAGTTGGCTGAGGCCCAAATAAAGGTCGATCCCAGGCAGTTGAACATGTGGGGAGTTGGTATCCAGGCCCACCTGAAACTGGGTAATGAGACCGAGGCATTAACACTAGGAGAAGACGCTAGCATCCTTTTTCCCGGATATGCGCCTCTAATGCTGGAATATGCCCGTGCACTCGCCGCAGCGGGAAGGTATCAGGAGGCCATTAAGGTTGCTTCCCAAGCTCGTGATGGATCGGATAATGCTCCTGACGTGAACGAACAATTGACCCAACTTTTGAATCAGCTTGAGCAATATCAATAATCTATACATTCCCTTCGCAGCCCCGCGCATCACGTTGCTGGTGGCTGGTATCGTCTTGTTACTGGCGGGATGTTCAGCTTCCAGTCCTCGTGATATTGTATTCACTCCAGACGGCGTATTCCCCGACCATAAAGTCCAGGATATTCTAAGGTTGCTACCTGAGCGACCAGATCGCCTAGAAAGAATGGCCCTAGAAGCTCAAATTTCAGTTTCCTCACCGGATCAAAACGGGCGTTTCACTGCTATTGTTCACGCTTCAGGGACTGATTCTCTGCTGGCGCGCATTCGATTTCCATTAGGAATTGAAGGCGCGCGGGTCTTAATTGCCGGGGACTCAGCCTTCGTATATGATCGAATTGCACGGAAGGTCTTCAGAAGTTCTGTTCGCGCTATGGAAGCTGTTCTTCCCGGTTCGTTTGTCGGAAACGCCATGGTCGAAGAGACGCTCGGATTCCTGCGCCCTGATATGGACCAACGTTGGCTTAAATCTTCTGACTCGACACGATACTATTTATATTCCCCTGACAGTTTGATGAGATATACCATCGACCCCGCTCACTGGAGAATCGAACAGATTCAGCAAAAAAATGCCCGAGGTGAAGTGGTCGAACAAAGATGGTACCTAGATTTCAACATGATGGATGATATTCTCGTACCTCGACGTTCTATTCTTTCTCGACCGCACGAGAATACCCGCGTTGCCTTTGGGTTGAAAAAACTTGATGCTGAACGGACGCATCTAGATCTCGATTTGAACCCTAAAGACAATGTTACATGGGTCGATATCACCGGATAATGCCTCGTATATCTTTCATACTGGTTTTGATGGTCTGGATCTGCGCACCGATATCGAGTGCTCAGGGTCAGACTGCACAGTCCTCAACGGAGACCAAACTTGAACTGCTTCGAGAAGAGATTGTCCAGGAAGAACAGCTTCTAGCTCAAACCGAGCAAGAAGAACAGGCTTCTGAAAAGCAATTGGCAGATTTGAATCGTCAGCTTTCCTTACGCGAGGCCCTAGTTCACAACTACGGTAACCGTATTGCCCAATTACGATTCGAGCGGGATTCCCTTGGCACCTCTATTCAAAAGCTGAATACCGAATTAGATGTACTCAAGTCAGAGTATCATTCTAGAGCCTCTCATGCCTACCGCTACGGAAGACAGCATGACGCAGCACTGATTCTGTCTGCAGCATCTATCAATCAAATGTTGGTTCGCATTGGGTACCTCAGACGCTTTTCCCAAAAACGGCGCACTCAGCTTACCGCTATTCAACGAGCAGCAGATTTGTTAAGTGGGCAGCGGACGGAGATGCAGCGTAAACTGGTTGAATCAGAAATGATGCTGGTCACTGCCGACCGTGAGCAGGAAAAATTGGATGACTTGCGAAAAGATGTGCGGACCATCCTTTCTCAAATTCGATCTGAAAAGGAACTACAGGAAGAAAGCTTGACCGAAAAGCGAACCATGGAGCAACAACTTGTGGAGCTCATTCGGTCTTATCTCAACGTCGACACCGCCAATACATCATCGGCATCGTTAGCTGAGACGGCAGCCAGTTTTTCGGCGGCTCGAGGAATAATGGAGTGGCCCTCTGAGGGAACAGTCACCGAACCATTTGGGGAAATTGTTCATCCTGAATTTGGTACACGAACGCCCAATCCGGGAATTTTAATCTCCACTCCCCCGGGGTCTGAAGTAAAATCCGTCTTTCGTGGAACGGTCAGCACGATTGAATTCATACCGGATATGGGTCGATTCGTCATCGTAGAACATGGAAATTTCCATACGGTGTACGGTAATTTTTCCATGTTTTATATCTCCGTTGGCGATGAAGTTGAAGCGGGGCAATTGATTGGTCGATCCGGGACGGAGGCCGAGCCAAGGGGCGAGGCCGTATTTTTCGGAGTCTTCAAAGACGGCGTGCCACTTGACCCTTCAAACTGGCTCGAGAGATAACTCCTCGTGATACTTCACCTGTGATGGTTGCCCCTACTAAGCTTCATGCGTAGCTTCGGGCATGAGCGGACGGAAAGTCATAACGGAGCGGCACGTAACGGATGCCAAACAGGCAGGTAACAACACCATTGTTGCACCTCCAGGTGCGCTTGTGACCCCTCTTGCTTCAGACGCTGCGCGCGCAGCGGGCATTTCTATCGTTTTTGGAAACGCCCAGCCTTCTACTGAATCTCCTTCAAGCCCCGCCAACGACCTTATTTGTATTGGCTCCGATCACGGTGGGTTCGACTTGAAGAAAGAACTCAAAGACTATCTACAAAAAGCCGGTCGGACCGTTCAAGATGTGGGAGTTGACGCCCCCCGAAGTTGTGACTATCCAGATTATGCCTACGCTGTTTCCAGAATGGTTGCAGAAGGCAAAGCGGGGCTGGGAATTATGATTGACGGAGTAGGCGTTGGATCCGCCATGGTGTGTAATAAGGTACCAGGCATCCGTGCGGCCTGTGCGTACAACGAATTTGCAGCCTGGAATGCGAGAGCGCACAACAATGCGAACGTGTTGACCCTAGGAAGTAGATCCATGGGACCCGAGGTGGTAAAGCGAATCGTAGATGTGTTTCTGGCCACCGAATTCGAAGGCGGACGTCATAGTAAACGAGTCAATAAGATCAAGGATTTAGAAAATCGATTCAACAGATAGCGGGTTCGTTTTCACCTGCTCTCAATAGCCTTCATCGTTCGTGGCCGTATTTTGGGTATTCCTTGAATTTTTGAGCAGTAAACCCTCGTCTCAACACTATGTCTGCAGCTTCTTACGACGTCCTGATCATCGGAACCGGCCCTGGTGGGTACGAAACGGCTATCCGAGCCACTCAATTGGGTCTAAAAACCGCAGTTGTAGAGAAAAACAAACTAGGTGGGGTCTGCCTCAACATTGGCTGTATCCCCACTAAGGCGCTGCTTAAAAGTGCTGAGATCATGGAGTACTCCAAGCACCTTGATGCATATGGACTTACTCTTGATGGAACCATTACGCCTGCTTTTGACAAAGTGGTCCAGCGAAGTAGAGGCGTTGCCGATAAGATGAACAAGGGCATCCAATACCTGATGAGCAAGAACAAAATTGATGTTCTGATGGGCAAAGCCACCCTAGCTGGGAATGGTAAAGTGGACATTGAACCATCCACAGACATGGATGGCAAAAAAGTGGGCGAAAAGAAAACCGTAAGTGCAAAGCATATTATTGTGGCAACGGGTGCGCGACCACGCGAACTTCCGTCGTTGCCGTTTGATGGGAAGAAGATCATTTCCTCAACAGAAGCTCTTACACAGACAGACCGGCCAGCGCGCCTCTTGATTTGTGGAGCAGGCGCCATCGGTGTTGAGTTTGCCTACTTCTACCACAATATGGGCACGGAAGTGACCATCATTGAGTTGCAAGATCGCATGGTTCCGGTCGAAGACAAGGATGTGAGTCGTGAACTGGCCCGTGCTTTCAAGAAGCAAGGCATCAAGGTCATGACGGGCTCAAAAGTCTCTTCAGTAGACACCAAGGGCAAATCACTGCAGGTGAAGATCGAAACCAAAAAGGGTGTTGAGACGATCGAAACTGATCAGGTTTTGAGTGCTGTGGGTGTCGTCGGTAACATCGAAAGCCTAGGTTTAGAAAAAGTTGGTGTTAAAACCGACCGCGGAGCCGTCGTTATCGATGAGTTCTGCCGAACCAATGTACCGGGCATTTACGCTATTGGTGACGTAGCAGGGCCGCCTTGGCTTGCGCACAAAGCCAGCCATGAAGGCGTGATTTGCGTAGAGAAAATTGCCGGCGAAAACGTTCACCCGATGAACAAGCTGAATATCCCTGGTTGTACCTACTGCCAGCCTCAGATTGCTTCAGTTGGGTACAACGAAGAGGCAGCTAAAGAAGCCGGACACGAGATCAAAGTTGGCAAATTTCCTTTCACTGCAAGTGGAAAAGCTTCGGCCATGGGGCATAACGAGGGCTTTGTGAAAGTCATTTACGACGCCAAATATGGAGAATTCCTTGGCTGCCATATCATTGGATATGATGCGACAGAAATGATTGCAGAAGCCGTTACAGCCCGAACGCTGGAAACGACAGCACACGAAATCATGGAATCCATTCACCCCCATCCGACCCTATCGGAAGCGGTATTGGAAGCGACCCGGGCTGCATACGGGAAGTCTATCAACATGTAGGTCCACGCCTACTCGTTTACCCGACGTGGCCTTTAACTACAGACGGTATTACGCGACTCATCGGACATGTCGGCATCAGGAATATGATGCCGACCGTCGTCTAGGAATGTAGGAAATTCAACCCCTGATCAAGGACGTCGCTGGAACGCTGTCCTTGGATGCGACGTGATTCCATGCGATGCGAGTAAGCCCCTCGGCGCCCTACCGAATTACGGCTCCGTCCTCGCCCGTGGACTGCATGATAGACAAAGCTCCTGTACGGTCTTCAGCCATCAGGACCATGCCCTGGCTCTCCATCCCCATCATCTTACGAGGAGCAAGATTCGCAACGACTGCGACTTGTTGGCCGACCAAACTCTCAGGCTCAAAATGCTCGGCTGCTCCAGCTAATATCTGACGCTGTTCGAAGCCAAGATCAATCTGCAACTTCAAAAGCTTTTTAGATTTAGGAATGCGTTCAGCAGACAGAACCGTTCCCATTCGAAAATCAAGTTTGACGAAATCATCATAGGTGATGATTTCTTTGACCGGCTCATACGGCTCACTCGTTTCGACCTCTTCTTCTGGTCCACCAAGTTTTGCTTTTTGTTCTTCAATCACGTCGTCTTCAATTTTTGAGAATAGAATTTCGGACTCGCCGAGCTTCTGCCCGACCGGTAACAGACACTGACCGGCGTCGTCCCAGCTAATGCCGTCCTTGGATTGTCCTGGCTCACTGGAGCGAACACCCTCCATACCAAGCATTTTTCGCATCCTGATGGCAGAGAATGGAAGTACAGGCTCCATTAATACGGCCAAAGAAGCACAAATCTGTAGGGACACGTGAATAGTGTTGGCACATTGCTGTGCATTCGTCTTCCGACTGTGCCAAGGCTCACTGTCATTAAAGTACTTGTTACCCATTCGCGCCAAAGCCATTGTTTCAAAAACGGCTTCACGATTTCGGTAGTTATCATAGGCCGACCCAATACGATCCGGGAAGGTCTTCAGCTTTTCGATCACTTCTTGATCAAGAGCGTCGGGCTTGACCAATTCAGGCACCTTCCCCTTTGCAAAACGGTGAGCAAAGGTCATTGTCCGATTCACAAAATTCCCAAGGACATCCGCCAATTCGGAGTTAACCCTTGTTTGGAATTCATTCCAGTTAAAATCGGCATCTTTTGTTTCCGGAAGCATGGTCGCGAGAGCGTACCGAAGCAAATCAGGATCAAGATCTTCCAAATACTCATGCAGCCAGACTGCCCAGTTGCGGCTAGTTGAAAGCTTACTCCCTTCGATATTCAGAAATTCGTTGGCAGGAACGTTGTCTGGCAGAACATAGGCTCCGTGCGCCATTAACATGGCAGGAAACATGAGGCAATGAAAGACGATGTTATCTTTTCCGATAAAGTGAACCAGACGCGTCTTCTCATCCTGCCAGTACGACTTCCAGGCTTCGGGCTTACCCTGTTCCTTGGCCCATTCTTTAGTTGCAGAAATGTATCCGATGGGAGCATCGAACCAAACGTAGATGACCTTACCCGATGCATCTACGCCAATTTTCTCTGCGACATCCTGAGGCACAGGAACGCCCCACGGTACATCCCGCGTAATGGCCCTCTCGCGTAACCCATCGTTGAGCCAACTTTTAATCTGCCCCAATACATTGGGCTTCCATTCCGGGTGCGTGTCAATCCACTTTTCTAGTCGCTCCTGAAAATCTCCAAGAGGAAGGTACCAATGCGTCGTTTCTCGCAACTCCGGCGTGGCATCCGTTATTGTGCTACGCGGATTAACGAGTTCCATCGGACTAAGCGTGGTGCCACATTTTTCGCACTGATCACCGTACGCATTATCGTTACCGCAGGATGGGCACGTACCGACTACAAATCGATCTGCGAGAAACATTCCGGCTTCTGGATCGAACAGCTGCTGTTCGGTTTTCAGCGAAAAAACATCCTTTTCAGCCAAATTTCGAAAGAACTCTTGGCTCGTCTCCGAGTGAATCTCGTTTGTAGTCCGCGAGAAGTTGTCGAAACTCATTCCAAATTTTTCGAACGAGTCGGTAATCATCGGATGATATCGATCAACGATATCTTTCGGAGAAACGCCTTCGTTTCTCGCTCTGATCATGATGGCTACACCCATTTCATCTGAGCCACAAACAAATACCACATCTTTTCCCTTGAGACGTTGATATCTACAGAACATATCGGGTGGCAGGTAAGCCCCGGCCAAATGTCCAAGGTGAATGGGTCCATTGGCGTACGGGAGGGCAGCCGTAACTAAGATGCGATCAAAGTCCTTTTGGGACATGGAGCTTACTCGTATTGAGATGTTGCAGGTGCGACAGCGAAAGAATCAGAAGGGAATAAACAACATATGTAGCATAGTTGATTCCTAATTATAGGGCGATCGTATGGAAAGCAGGTAAAAACGGTACCGATTAGTTCGGGAAACTCCATCCAATGGGTGCCGTTGGAGCCGGAATCCAATCAGACACAGATATGATTCTCGTCATTCCAGCCATTGATTTACGCGGTGGATGCTGCGTTCGACTCTACCAAGGAGAGTACGAAAAGGAACAGGTGTACTTTGACGACCCTGTCAAAATGGCCAAACTCTGGCGTATTCAAAATGCGAAAGTGCTTCATCTCGTCGATCTAGACGCTGCAAAAGGCGGTACCGACAATAACACCGAGGTCATACATCAAATTTGTAAGGAGTTAGATATTCCCGTCCAGATCGGTGGTGGAATTCGAACGGCAGAGGATATAGACCGTGCATTGGAAGCCGGTGCATACCGAGTAATTATCGGAACTGCCGCGGTAGAAAATCCCGATTTGGTCTCCACCGCTGTCGAGAAGCATGGTGCAAGCAGAATTGTCGTCGGTATAGATGCAAAAGACGGTGAGGTTCGGGTGCAGGGTTGGACAGAAGGCAGTGGCCAAAACGCCGTCCAATTTGCTCGCGATATGGAGGACCGAGGATGTCGGCGTATCGTATATACGGACATCTCCAGAGACGGAACCATGGAAGGTCCCAATATGGAGGCCTATCGAGAAATGGGCTCTGAGCTCAAAAAAGCCAAAATCACGGCCTCAGGTGGTATTGGGAACCACCATCACCTGATTAAACTGAATGAATTGAGCGATTTCAGAGTGGACTCGGTAATCGTAGGTCGTGCACTGTACGAAAACACCTTCCCGTGTCAGCAATTCTGGTGTTGGAATATGAAAGATGAAATCGACCTGTCGTGCTTCTCCACTGCAACACTGAAGAAAGGCCCCTCGTCTTAGATCATTAAGAACAGCGTGGATACAATAATTATTGAATGGATCCGTTCTGCTTCTATCGACTGACATCGAAACGAACTCGGAAGACGTTTCAACATTTTCAGTCAATTTGATTTAACGAGGGAATCCGATGAGCACCGACCAACCAGGGCGCCAACAGAAAGTAGTAATGGTGCTCGGCATCGCGGCAATCATTCTTTTTTCTGCCAACTTGTTTTCTGCGATTTTGCAGCACTTCTGGCCTAATTCCAGCCCTCCAGAACAAGACCATGTGATGGTTGAATTAGCCCCTCATCGCCCACATCGAATCGTCATTCGCCACCGTAATCGGGCTTCAGCGACACCTGATATTAAATTCGATATCGACCTAGAATTGAAGCATGAAATGCAGCGATTAGAAGCCGATATCGCTTCTGAAATGGCCGAGTTTGAAAAGGAATTATCCTTCGAACTGGAACGAGGCCGTTGGCAACATTCTCTCGAGGCTGCGAAGGAAACACTGGAGAAAGTGGAGATAAGCTTGAAGCAAACTCAGCTAGAGCGCCTTTCCGAGGATGTATCGAGCAATTAGCTGCCGTATCGAGGCCTCACCAAAGGGCGCGCCGAGTCACATCCAATAGCCGCAAGATCGTATCTTAGGAAGCAACCAATTTCCCTAGATATGCTACCCTGTCAGTCCGACGCGTTTTCGCTGGATCCCAATCTTCACTATTTGAACTGTGCCTACATGTCCCCTCTACCCAAACGGGTTGAAGCGGTCGGCATTTCAGCGGTGATGGGAAAAAGAAACCCATCCGTCCTTTCAACGAAAGACTTTTTTAGGACTGCAGACTCAATCCGCAGCCTATTCGCACAATTGGTGGATGCGCCTGATGCGTCTTCTATCTCCCTCATTCCGTCCGTTTCGTATGCAGTAGCTATTGCTGCAAACAACCTGAAGACACGACCCGGACAAAACATCGTTGTTCTGCACGAGCAGTTTCCAAGTAATGTCTACTCCTGGAATCGACTCGCTGAAGACCAGTCTCTGACTGTGCGATCCGTTTCCTCTCCACAAGATGTTTCACGCTGGAGCGAAGCGATTCTCTCCGCGATTGATGAACAGACTGCAATGGTTGCGCTACCCGCCGTCCACTGGACAGATGGTACGTTTTTCGACTTAGTAGCTATTGGCCAAAAAACCCGCTCAGTGGGTGCTGCACTACTTATTGATGGGACGCAATCGGTTGGAGCGCTTCCATTTAGTGTGTCAGAGATCCAACCCGATGCGCTCATCGTTGCCGGATACAAGTGGATGATGGGTCCCTACTCCTGCGGTATGGCCTACTGGAGCAAACGATTCCTGTCTGGACGGCCTATTGAAGAAAACTGGATTAACAGACGCGATAGTGAGAACTTCGCACGCCTAGTGGATTACGAGAGTGAGTATCAACCCGGGGCCATTCGCTTCGATGTGGGAGAAAAAAGCAACTTTATCCTACTGCCAATGATGGAAGAAGCCCTAAAAATGATTCTAGAATGGAGTCCTGAACGCATTCAGACCTACACCGGCGCACTTCTCGAGCCCTGGATCGATCCCATCCAACGGCTTGGTTTCCACATCAGCTCCCCAAGTTTGCGTGGTAATCACTTGTTCGGACTCAGACTTCCCGAAAAACTGGATCCAGTCGAAGTGAAGAACACGCTTGATGAGCATAACGTCTTTGTATCAGTTCGGGGAAATGCGATTCGAGTGGCTCCCCACCTATACAATACACAAGCGGATATGACGGCAATGGTAGACGCACTAAAACGCTCTGCTCGCTCCTGAGTCCAAATAACGAGTACGGCACGTACTTTGAACTCTGCCTTGTAGTAACTCACGGTAATCGTATGAATGTGACTAAACGAATTTTAGTATTTGTCTTGATGGCTGCCTTTCAGGTAGGTGTCCTTCAAGCCCAGGACCAGGCAGATATCACACAACAATTATCAGAGCGGTACACTTCACTGACTGTCATGAAGGCAGATTTTGTGCAGGTCGCGACGTCTGACTTTCTGGATGCCCCAGAGCGTTTTTCTGGATCCCTCACCTTCGGAGGTTCTGGATACCGTGTTGAGACGGGCTCGCAGTCCATCATAACCGATGGAACGACCATGTGGATTTACAACCGATCTCAAAATCAGGTTATCATCAACGATTTTGTCGAAGACGAATACTCGTTTTCTTTGACGACGTTTTTACGCCAGCTCGATGAAGATTTTACGGTCACCTCTGCCGGAGTAGAGAACAGGTCCGGGCAGGTTCACGACATGCTAGACCTGGAACCCAATGACGAATTTGCATCGTTTAGACAAGTTCGTCTTGGAGTGCGCCGCTCAGATGGATTGGTTACTTGGTTAAAAGTCATCGACCTAAATGATGTAGAGATGGTCTTTGATTTATCCAATATCCGGGTTGATCCTCCCATTCCTGACGACTTGTTTAGGTTTGAACCTCCATCTGGTGTTGAGGTTGTGGATCTCAGAGGCTGAATCCGTGTAGACGGGTCCCACTCTGCTCATCGAACATGCAAAACGGAACCACATCCTGGCTGATACGAATCGGTAGCTTCTTGCTTGCCGGGATATTGCTGTATCTGGGATTAAAAGGCGTAGACCTAAACGAAGTTTGGCTGGTATTGAAAGGTGCCCAGCTCGCTTGGTTCATTCCCCTCATTTTTTTGACCATCCTGAGCCACTGGCTCAGAGCACTCCGATGGTCATTGATGCTGGACGTGTTACCCAAACGTGCCAATGGCACAGAAAAAGTATCTCGATTTCTCACTTTTCTGTCGGTCATGATAGGCTACATGGCCAATTATGCAGGTCCTAGGCTTGGCGAGGTTATCCGAACGGGTTACGTAGCCCGGCGAGAGCGTCTACACTTCAGTACCGTTTTCGGAACGGTTGTGGTCGAACGCACACTAGATATGGTAGCCTTCGGAATAGCCTTACTGACTGTGCCACTCGTATTCCAAAACCAACTGGTTGATTTGTGGGATCTATTAATGTCTCCCCTTTCTACTCTCTTGGAGAAAACGTCCTCTTGGGTGCTAGGCGGAATTACCTTTGGAGTAGTTCTAGTAGTCGGTTTTATGTTGATCTATCTAATCCGGGGCATTCAGGATCCACGTTCGATTGTGGCCCGAGCTGCGAGTCAATTCAGAGATGGAATGCTCAGCTTGCTACATACAGGCAAAACGCGAATGCTTATTTTGCACACCGTCGGTATGTGGATGTGCTACTCCATGATGGCCTATATCCCCTTTCTTTTGTTGGGTCAAGCTGATCCTTTTGGTATTGGTCTCATCCAAGCTTGGGGCATTATGTTGATTGGAGCCTTTGGCGTCATTATCCCTTCTCCGGGAGGCATCGGGACATTTCACTTTGTCACGATTCAAGCTCTCGGCTTGTTGTTCGCCATGCCTCAGACTGAAGCTGCATCCTATGCCATATTGGCTCACTCAGGCCAAATGATTCTCTATCTCGTCATTGGATTTGCCAGCTTTCTCTACTTGGGGGCGTCTCTTCCTGCTGTTACGACTGAAGACACGGTGGCCCCGAATGAATAAAATTCGATGCATCCTGCTCGCTGCTCTGCTATTTTCCGCTTCTTCCAGCTTTGCGCAGGAGCATCCGCTAATGGATGCTCCCATTCGATCCGAGGAGTTCTCGCGTTTCGACATTGAGATGATCCGAGTGGCTCTATCCATCCCTTCCGGAAATGGACCCGTGGAAGGTCTCTCGTTTGTGCACGCCATCTCTGAGACACCCGAGGGCGACACCCTTCAGCTGCGAACAGAAGGCATCACCATACAGCATGTGGGCTTGTTTCGGGAAGAAGTCTCCTGGACGCAAAGTGATTCTCTTTTGTCCATCACACTAACGGATCGTGAAACAAAATACGTGCCCATCCCGGAATGGCCGCTTCGAATCCGTTTCACGGTAGACCGCGGCATCTACTCTTCTGGATCCAGTTCGAACAGAACGGCTTTCTGGAATGGAACGGAGCCTGGATCTGACAACTGGTACCCCTCTCCCGTTGACCAGTTGGACGATTATTTCACCCAATTGAGGATTTCTGCACCCCGAAGTTGGTCTGTTTTTGTTGCGGGGCAGGATTCGCTCTTTGTGAATGACGGTTTTGTGGATGATGCGAGTCAGAGAGGGGTGTTTGCTGGTTCTGCCGGATTTTTCGCATTCGACCCAAATGCGGACGAATTCCAAAGCGATTCCCGTACGGATTCCATGCTTATTGCTTCAACGCAGCATGTCATTTCCCCTTTTGTTGACTCCGAAGCTGATTCTGATACAAACTCTGCGCTCATCCAACGTGTATCGGGGCTGGATACAGCGACATCTATCGGTAACCTCGTGTTGCTACCCAAGGATCGGGCCGTTACCGTGAACGCTTGGTTGGATTCTTTTGATTTTCTGAATGCACTTTCGAATGCAGTCCTTTCCGAGCGGCTCAGTTCATTGCTTCCGACGGATCTGTGGCTTCGGTCCGCCATCTCAGGCTGGATGGCTCTTCTGACTCTCGAAAAGGAATACGGAGAGGCCGATGCTGGGTATGTGTTAGAGTTCTTGAGAGACGCTTATCTAGCAGAAAGCCAGGCGTATCGTAGGCCACTGGTCTGGGATAGATGGAACGACTTGTCCGACCTATTCGATGACCATGCCTTAGGAAAAGGTGTTTGGGTATTTCGCATGCTCAACGAACGCATTGGTGCCACGGCATTCAATGAAGGCCTTACTCGCTTTCTGAGAGCCGCTTCTGAGGAAGTAGTCGATTCTGAAACGTTTCGTAACATGCTTGAAGTAGCTTCAGGCGAGGACCTGAGATCCTTTTTTGATACGTGGGTCTACAGTGCAGGTCATCCTGAGATTGCCCTGTCCTATGCGTATCAGCCAGATTCAGAATCTACGCTCCTTTCTGTGGAGCAGCGTCAGGACGGTTCACTCATCCCGATAGCTTTTGAGTTTGATGCGACCTTCCAGTATTCCTCACTCGCAGGAGCGAACACACTATATGTCCGACTGAAGGAACGGTCTCAGACCGTCTCTCTTCCGACAACTCTTCCCCCCAGATACGTTTTCCCAGATGCATTCGCGACCGTCTTACTGGACTACGCCGAGCCGCTTTCAAGAGATGATCTGGTAGCTCAGCTGCGAGACGCTATCGGAGCCACGCCTCGTATACGATCATTGCGTCATTTGGCAAACCATGAGCCTGACGCAGCCGTTTTGCTAGGTCTACGCTCATTTTTGAATCAAGAGACAGATGCAGCGGTGCTTGCGGCTGCCTGCCCCTTGCTCTCGGCCATGGCTCCGTCTAGTTCCGCACTCTCTGTTCTGACTGACCTGGCTGCCCACGAAGATCCAAGGGTGCAGGCAGCCGCATTACTTGGACTCACCAGTTTTTCGAAAACCGAAGGTGCGTCAGCCACCATTTTGGATGCAGCTAATACCGCCTCGGATGCCCGAGTCCTGAGTGCTTCTGTCTCGGCGCTACTGTCCCTTCGGCCTGAACTAACTTGGACACTGGTTCAATCAGCTCTTGTAACGCCATCCAGCGGCGATCTAGTTGCGCGGACCGCTCTTGAGCATATCCAACTCGATGTAGCAGACGAAAACGCATTATTCAATACTATTCGGCCTCTCTTAAGCGACGAAGGCAGTATTCCCCTTCGCATGGCAACTTTAGACGCCTTTGCTCGCATAGATGCTGGAGGCGTTACGGTCCGTCGAACGGTGCGGGAATGGTTGGACAGCTCCGCCATTGAGTTGCGCCGCGCTGCCCTGAAAACACTGCTATTGTGGCCAGAAATTGACATTGATGCCGATCTGCTTACCGAGCGCCTCGCTCAAGAGCCCTCTCAGTCCTTGAGAAAGGAGCTTGTTTCTGTACTGACAGCTCGTGAGACCTCGCGGTAATTAGCGTAAACGATTCAAATTGGTTTCTCAACGATTCGACCGCGACAGTTTACCGTTCAGATCATTTCGCTTTTGACTCCCAGTCGGCCTTCCTACCCTACGTTCAAGAAAACGGTCATACCTCCCCTTTTCTTAAACGAAGACGCATTCTTTAGTACAAGGAATTTTACCAGAGAGATCATGCAGGCTACAAACGATCATTTCCAAGGAAACCCTCTTGACGGCTTAGTCAGTGAAGAAGTGTTTCATATTCTGGAGGATCATAACCTATTGAGCGAGAAAGGCATTCGGGACTACCAGATTCGGAAGTCATTCCGAAACATGCGTAACAAGAACGTCCCAGCATTCGATGCAATCGAGGCGCTCCGGGATGAATACCCGTACCTACAGTTCGATACGATTCGCAAGATCGTTTACAAGCTGAACGGCATGCGTCGCTGATCCTCCGGTACAACCAGATTTCAGGTGTCGATTCTCCCGATAGGGAGCTATTACGCTTGAAAGGTGGGCGCCCCGACTGGCCCTTGCGCGGTACTGCAAAGGTTAGTCGGGGCCGTTTTTTATTCGGGCCTTGCCAACGAAGCCTGAAACAGCAGAATACCAGCGGCAACCGATGCATTCAATGATTCGGCAGGGCCTCGCATCGGAATTTTGACCAAGTAGTCGCATGCTTTTCGCATCATTCGGGTCATCCCTTTTTCTTCGCTTCCGATGACCAAGCCAATGGGCCGATCCCAGTCCATCTCCTGCATGGAGGTTTCTCCTGTACCCTCTGCTCCGGCAATCCAATATCCCCTTTCTTTCATCTGATCTACCACCTGAAGCAAGTTGCCTACACGGGCGATGGGAATTTGATTAATAGTGCCGGCACTTGTTTTAACGGTTGCAGGCGTCACAGGAGCAGCCTTACGATCAGGAATAATAACTCCTCCTGCACCTGCGGCTACGCAACTCCGAATAATGGCACCCAGGTTATACGGGTCTTGAATATGGTCCAGAATGACCACAATAGATTTCTTTTCAATCAGTTCTTCTCGCGTGGCGGCTACGCCCGCAAGCATATCATCCACATCCTGATACTCAACCGCGGACGTAACTAAAATCACACCTTGATGATTGACACCCGGTACGAGACTGTTCAATTTGCCCGTTGGTACGATTTGCACGGGGATACCGTGATCACTCGCTAACTTTCGATACGTAAGCAACGAGCCAGTGGCTCCTTTCTGCAGATACAGTTTCTCGAGTCGAGATGAATCCGCTTCAATCTGCTCTCGAACCGGATTCCTGCCCGCAATAAAACGGGCATTCGATGAAGATTCCGACTCATCTTTCTTTGGTCCTTTTCTGCGACTATCTCCCTTCCCGTTTCTCATGCTCAAACGATATCTTATTGATTCTCCTAAAGGTACAATTTCCGGCGATGAATACTGTGACTCGTTTTTCGATGACCGCTCCTCTGAAGTGCGTGCTTGTGACCCATGCTAGAGATGCATATCAATCGCAACAACACGTATCCGCTCATTGGGAGCAATTTGGATACTCCTATCAGCCCGATTTTGAGGAGGCGTGTCGGGAGTCTGATGCATTTATAGACATCCTTACCAAGATTGGAGCGGAGGTAATGCTGCTCGATGCCAAGCACTGTACCGGATTGGATTGTTTGTATGTCCACGATCCGGTTGTGACACTTGCCACCGGGTTTGGATTGTGCAGAATGGGCAAGTCGCTCCGTCAGAATGAGCCCCATGCAGCCGGAGAGTGGTTGGAGTCCCATAATCTCCCCGTGGTAGGTCGAATCGAGGGAACGGGTAAACTGGAAGGTGGAGATGTGGTCTGGTTGAAGCCAGACCTTGTTGCAATAGGTCTTGGTTATCGTTCCAACCTTGAGGGCATCGAGCAATTCACGTCAATGAGTGGACTCAGTTCTGAGCAAGTTCTTCCCGTTCCTCTTGCCCATTGGAACGGTCCAAGCGACGTATTGCATCTAATGTCCTTTATATCACCCATTGAAGATAAAACACTACTGGTTTACAGTAGAATAATGCCAGTAATCACCCGTAACATGTTGCTGGACAATAACTTCAAATTAATCGAGTTGCCCGAAGAAGATTACGACTCGATGGGTTGCAACGTCCTTGCATTGGGAAATGGGAAATGTCTCATTGAACAAAAAAACGTCAGGACTGCAGAGACGCTATCAAAAGCAGGAATGGAAGTGCTTACCTACAAAGGGGATCATATTTCCAGACCAGGAGAAGGGGGACCCACCTGTCTTACCCGACCTCTACTCAGAGGTTGATCCGTCTTCCTTCTTAATCGGCTTCCAGGTCTTCCAAATACCTATCACGCCGACAAGGATCAGCGCGAGAGCAATAAGCTCAGCCTGCGTTATAGTTTGGCCAAAAATATCAAACCGATTGTTGACTCGAATCTTCTCGATGAAGAATCGCTCTGATCCGTTAAACACGACATAGACCCAGAACAACCATCCTGCCCGGTGGGCGTGGTTTCTGAAGGCCCAAAGGATCATAAAGATGACAATCGCGGCTGCAAATTCGTACAGAGGCGTGGGATAGACCGGAGTCATCGACAAATCGATCCCCATAATGTTGTTTGGATACGTCTCGGCCCAGAGCCACATCGGCAACCATTCAGGCTTTGCAGCCAAATCGGAGGCTATACCCCAATCTCCATCACCGGCCAACTGACACCCCAACCGGCCTATTCCGTAGGATATGATTACGCCAGGCGCAAAGGCATCTGCGGTTCGACCCAGATTCAGTCCTTTCTTGCGGATGTAATACACAACAGCAAAACCGCCGAGAATCATACCTCCGTAGAAAGTGAATCCCCCGGTCGTGAATATCATCCGAGAAGGAGACCGAAAAAAGGAATCCAGGTTTTCTAAGATGTGGAAGACCCGGGCCCCAAAAAATCCAGCCACAATAATGATGATGGTCAACGTACCCACCAAAAACGATGGACTGACATCTACATATTTTGTGCGGCCCTTCTTTCCTTTTTCAGGGTCAGGAATCCGAACGCTTCCTACTTGGCCAATCGAATACATCCGATCTAGCTCTTTTTGCAGAATCCACGCCCCCGTCATGGCGCCTAGGGCGACCATAAAACCGAACGAGTTTATGGGAATCGGGAGGTTGAAGCCCAGATAATCGCTGAATAAATCGCTAAGACGTGGATACATACTCAGAATCAGGGTTGAAGCATCTGCTCTAGTTCACCAAAAGGAACGGGGTGCTGCTCGCTTTGGTCCATATCTTTTACTTGTGCAATCTCATTTTCCAGCTCATCATCTCCTACTACCACGACTCGCCTGGCATTTCGACGATTCGCTTCTCTCATTTGAGCTTTCATGGAACGGCCTTTGAGATCATATCCAACCGTTAACCCAAGTGCACGCAAGCGGTGAGCTGTGGGGAAAATCCAATCGGCGGCGGCGTCTCCCAAACCGACCATAAAGACGTCTAATCTAGACTCCTCCAAAGCCGCCAAGCCAGCCTCATGCATCGTCATGAGTAAACGTTCCATTCCAGCCGCGAATCCGACCGCCGGCACAACCTTTTTGGAGCCGACCTCAGTAGAAAGCAAATCATAACGCCCCCCACCTGCGAGTGCTCCTTGCGCTCCGAGCACATCACTTTCAAATTCAAAAGAGGTTCTCGAGTAATAATCTAGACCTCGGACGAGAAAGGGATCTTCCTCAAAGGCGATACCAATCGCAGTCAGATGCGCCTTCACAGCCTCGTAATGCGCACGACTTTCGTCGTCAATAAAATCGATCAGAATGGGAGCGTCACTCAGGAGCTGCCGTTCCTTTTCGTTCTTGGTATCCAGAATGCGCAGCGGATTGGATTCAAGTCGCCCGCGGCTCACTTCACTCAACTCGTCCTCTAAAGGCTTCAAAAAGGCAATCAGCGCCTCCTTATACCGAGGTCTACTGTTTTCATCACCCAAGGAATTGATCCTGAGACGATAATCATTGATCCCCAGTGCCTGATAGATGTCAGCAGCGCAAGCAATAGTTTCAGCATCGGCACGTGCATCGCTGGCTCCAATGACTTCTAGACCAAACTGGTGAAACTGTCTATAGCGACCTTTTTGAGGTCGTTCAGCTCGAAAACAGGGTCCGATATAGTATAATTTTTGAACACCGCCCTTCTGCTCAAGATGGTGCTGCAAGTAAGATCGCATTACGGGGGCCGTCACTTCCGGACGTAGCACATAATTTGTACTGCCCCGCTCGAAAGCAAACATTTCCTTCGACACAATGTCTGTCAATTGACCTACTCCCCTAGCCACTAATTCAGTCGGCTCTAAAATGGGCGTACGTATTTCTTGCGCTCCATATCCAGCCATTACCCTGCGAACCACTTGCTCTACATGCTGCCACAAGGCAACGGGAGCAATAAGATCTCCGCCGGAGGTGTGTCCTTCCGGCAGGATATCAAAAGTACCTGGAATCGATTTAAAGGATTTCATGGGGTAGACTATCCAGAAAGAGGAGGGGAGCTTTGTCCCACAATCACGTCCAGCAATTCATTTTTTGATTTTGAATCTAAAATCAGCTGGCGTGTTTTTTCGTTGTTCATGAGCCGAGATACACGACTTAGAATCCGCACATGCTGACTTTTAGCATCGGGTTGTCCCAGAAGCATGAACGCAATTTGAATGGGCTCATCATTAAGAGCACCAAAATCGATGGGCTTTTCTAACGTAACCAAGGCAGCAACCGAGCCCTTTACAGCCGTAGTCTTTGCGTGCGGTAGTGCAAGCCCTTTTCCCACTCCAGTCGACATGACGCGTTCCCGTTCAAGAACGGCCTCAATGACTTCCTCGGGGTTCAGCACGTCTGGATGTCCAGACACCAAGTTTACGATTTGATTTATCAAATCTGCTTTGTCGGCAGCGGAAACGCCGACAGCAATATTGTCGATATGTAAAAGGTCTTTCAGTTCCAAGATTCTCTTCTTTTCAACCGTTCGTCCTGTATAGAGCACCCAAAAGACCACGACATCCAATGTGTTTTCGGGAGCTGTAATCTACCAAAAAAAGCACGTCCTACCGATTATTTCGAACGTGTCCACGAAAAATTACAGGAATGATCAGGCGTGGTCGTAGGCTCGGAGGCGCTCAATCACGTATTCCATATCAGAAGGACGTTCAACCTCAAAATCCATTTCTTCGCCCGTACTAGGATGTTTGAACCCGAGGGATCGCGCATGTAAGGCCTGTCTTGGAAGTTTTTCAAACAGATTGCGATAGAACGCTTTTCGCTGTCCCTGATCCAACCCAAATCTAATTCGGTCGCCGCCGTACACCTTATCTCCAAAAATTGGATGATTCAAATGAGCAGCATGGACCCGAATTTGATGCGTCCTTCCGGTCTCAAGTTTGAATTCAGCCAGCGTTGTGTAACCGAAGTGTTCGAGAATCCGATAATGGGTCACGGCCCGCTTGCCTTGCACATTTCTGAGGTTGGTAACGACGGCCATTTTTCTGCGATCGCGTTGATCTCTGGCTACTTCTGCATCTATCGTTCCCGTTTTCTCACTAGGAACGCCCCAAACAATGGCCTCATACGTTCTCCTGGTCGTTCTTTCCATGAACTGGCGAGACAAAGCAACGTGAGCGACATCATTTTTGGCGGCAACCATCAATCCACTGGTGTCTTTATCCAATCGATGAACGATTCCCGGACGCAACACAACGTCACCTTCAAATCGGGGCGATGCATTTAAAGTAGAGAGACCGGTATCATCGGCAGTATCAGTTTCATCATCTTCAACCGTGATAGGCGCCCCACCTACATGGTATAATAGGGCGTGCACGAGCGTACCCGTACGGTGACCATAGGCAGGATGTACCACCATTCCGACGGGCTTATTGACGACAATAACGTCATCGTCCTCATAGTGTATATCCAATGGAATGGGCTCCGGAAGAACCTCTACACGAGGAGGCCTCATCAAGGAGCACAAGATCTTGTCGCCCGGCTGCACGGCAGAAGAAGGCTTTTTTTGGACCTTGCCGTTTACCTCAACCTGTCCCTCTTTTATGCCCCTCTGAACTTTAGCTCGAGTGGCATTCTGAATTTTCTCAGTCAGGTACACGTCCAATCGTTCGGCTTCCCTGTATCCGGGAGGCACGTCAAACTGGAGGATCGTGAGTTGTTTTTCGGGTTCGCTCATGGACACAGTTTACCAAATTCGTCCCTAGTGATTTGAAAAGACTAGGGGAATTGGGATATCGCACGATTATCACTTACGAGATCGACCGGCTCACTTTGATCGACCGGTGCGGATGAATCTATTGCCGGGTAACTCACGAATTTCGCCATCGCATTCGAGCAACAGAATGGCGGACCACAGCTGTCCTCCCGGATGGTTCAACTTCTCTTGAAGTTGTTCGATATGGAGTTCACCTAAGTCCAGAAGCTTCAAAATACGTGCTTCAAGTTCACTCCTCGGCAATGTGGGCTTTTTTGTGATATCAGTTATTTCAGGAGTTAGGGTCTGCAGCACGCCCGCTTTACGCAGGTTTTCCAAGACCTGATCCGCTGATGAAAAGAGGGCTGCTGTCGTTTCCGCGAGTAACGCGTTTGTGCCACTTGATGTTAATTCGTCAATACGACCAGGCACTGCAAATAAATCTCGTTCCTGGTCGAGACATAGCCTAGCCGTAATCAAAGCTCCCGCTCGGGGGAAGGCCTCTACGATGATTGTGCAATGTGAGAGTCCGCTAATAATTCGATTGCGCACCGGAAAAAACCGGGCCTCAGGCGAGGTTTCAGGTGAGTACTCCGAAAGCACAGCACCCGACCGCGCAATTTTGTGGGCAAGTTGTACGTGCTCCCTCGGATACAAGGCTCCGATTCCGCTTCCTAAAACAGCTATTGTTTTGCCCCCTGCATCCAGCGCCCCTTCGTGAGCTGCCCGATCAATTCCATAGGCAAGGCCGCTCACCACGGTAACTCCGGAAGAGGCTAAGGCATGTGCCACCTTGTGCGCCGTGCGTCGGCCGTAGGCCGACGCACGGCGCGTACCTACGATGGAAACACAAGGTTGATGAAAAGCTTCTACTTGCCCCTGAAACCAAAAATAGGGCGGTGGGTCGCTAATTTGACGCAGTAATTTCGGATAGGAGGCATCCGGATACCCAATCATTTCGATGCCTTCAACTTCGCGATACCCACTCGCACGAGCAGACCGCCGGGCCTTCATCAATCTCTGACGCCTACGAGGTCCCATTCCCCGGGCAGTTATCGTTCCATTACGGACGGCTTTCCACACCTGCCTTGCAGATATATACTTTTCGTACAACGACTTTTGTCCCGCCGGACCCAACCCAGGCACAGCATTTAACTCGAAACGAGCTGTCCACTCTGCAGAGTCAATGGATTCAACTCGTTGAGATCCCCTCTTCTTCGAGGCCGAACGATCTGGATGTATTGACATGGTTCCACATCTCCCTCTTCAATTCCTTTAATCCCATGTGCGCTACCGAGCTAAATGCTAAAACGCCAACGTCATCTGGAAGAACAGACCGGGCTTCCTTCAACAATTTAGCGAGTTCATCTGCTGGTAATAAGTCCGTTTTCGAAATGCCCACCATTCGAGGTTTTTCGAGCATGCGAGCATCAAATTCCCGCAATTCATTGAGTAGTGTCTCATACTCGGCACCAATATCTTCACTCGTAACCGGTACCATGAACAAGAGTACTGCATTCCGCTCAATGTGCTTCAGAAACTGAATACCGAGTCCTTTGCCTTCATGGGCGCCCTCGATAATTCCCGGTATATCGGCAATCACGAACGACTCAAAATCCCCTACAGACACGACTCCCAAAGAAGGCGCGAGCGTGGTAAAAGGATAATCAGCGATTTTAGGGCGCGCGGCTGAAAGACTGGCAACAAGCGTACTTTTTCCTGCATTCGGGAAACCAACCAGACCTACATCGGCCAGAAGCTTCAGCTCTAACGTGATATTAAACTCTTCGCCTGGCTCTCCCGGTTGCGCATGTCGAGGCGTTCGGTTGGTAGCTGATTTAAAAAAAGTATTTCCTTTTCCTCCCCTGCCCCCTTTGGCCAATTCGATGGACTCACCTGCGACTAGCAGCTCCCCAATTACCAAACCTGTATCGGAATTTTTGATTACCGTACCCACGGGCACCCGGAGCAAAATGTTATCGCCATCTTTTCCTTTCTTGAGAGAACTCCCCCCAGATTCACCGTTTCCAGCAAACTGATGCCGATTATAGCGATGGTCTAGCAAGGTGTATAGATGTGACTCAGCAACCATAGTTACCGAACCACCGTCCCCTCCATCGCCCCCGTTGGGTCCTCCCATCGGCTCATATTTTTCGCGGCGAAAGGCTACACGTCCTGAGCCGCCCTTTCCACTTCGAATCGAAATCGTTACGTAATCGACAAACTTCATACTGATCTACTGAAATTGATTTCTTCAGGGCGCTATCTTCTGCACCGTGTGCTGAGTATCGTGAGCTGCACCATTTCATTGGTGCGGAATCCAAAAGTACGCCCGTATACGCTGAACCTCGCAGTCCGCTCCCCAACGACACATGGCCAACAAACACATAACCATTTATACCGATGGAGCTTGCTCCGGAAATCCAGGCCCAGGTGGCTGGGCATCACTACTGATGTACAATGGAAAGGAGAGGATTCTCACGGGCGCCGAGCCAGATACGACCAATAACAGAATGGAGTTAGCCGCTGTTGTGGAGTCCTTGCGCGTCTTGAAAGAGCCCTGCAGCGTGGCTGTACACACAGATAGCGCCTATATCGTGAACGCATTCAATGACAACTGGATAGAGAATTGGATTAAGCGAGGTTGGAAAACGGCAGGAAAGAAAACCGTGAAAAATCAGGACTTGTGGAAAGACCTCCTCAAACAAATGGAAATACATGACGTGAAATTCGTCAAGGTCAAGGGGCATTCCGACGATGAGCTGAACAATCGAGTAGATCGCCTAGCCGTAGAAGCCAGAGAACTGGGCTAGAATTATTCAGTGCGTACCGTTCCGCGCCCGGACAGTGATTCCCTGATGGCATCTGCGAAAGCGTCCGCTTCTATGGAGCGAACATCCAGAATTATTACGGTGTCATCCCCATACTTCGTGTCCACCCGTTTTGCATCAAACTGGCTAATAACATGCATGGCCGGAGACGTGTCTTCGTATCCAAATTGAAAATGCATGCGAGTGCGTGGAATGACTTCCAAGATTGGAGCGGCATCCAGGGCTTCTTTGGCGGCGTCTCCGTAAGCCCGGACTAGGCCACCGGTGCCCAATTTGGTTCCTCCATAATATCGAATCACGACGACCATCGTGTTGGTAAGCTCTTTCCCTTCAATTTGCCTAAATATGGGAAGTCCGGCGGACGAACTCGGCTCTCCGTCATCGCTGTATCGAAACGTCTCTCCTTGCTTTCCTATGCGCCAGGCACTGCAATGATGCGTCGCGTCATAGTCTCGTTTCCGAATGGATGCGAGAGCTTGCTCTGCCTCCGATACATCAGAAACAGGAAGGGCCTCGGCAATAAACCGAGACCCTTTAATTTTGATCGAAGCCGTTGAAGGTCCGTCAAGTACTAGATAAGTGTCACCCGCATTATGCATGGGGCAATATATATATCGTTTTAGGAAATCACCTTCCGAAGAAAACTATCTTGGCCTTCGGACCATAATTTAGACTGCACTGTTCGGGCAGGCTCTTCGTCCTCGAACTGACTGTAATAGACTCGAAAAGAGACTTCGCCTTCCGATTCCACACTAGATACCCATGCCTGTTCAAATTGGTTAGCTAATCGAGTGGCATGCTCTTGCGTTGCAAACGAACCAATTTGTAGAGTAAATACATTGGGATTCGACGATGCAATCTGTCGAGACACTTTCTGAAGGGATGTTTCAATTTCGGGTGCAGATGTCACGTCCACTGTTGGTTTAGACACTGGAGCAGGCGGTCCTATGGCCTCCACAGACTGGTTTGGGTCTGATTCGTTGTTGGCCAGGATGTCGATGTAATCGAGAATAGTCACTCGCACCTCGGCCGCACCAGATTCAAATAAACCAAGTTTTTCTGCCGCTGCTCCGGAAAGGTCAATGATCTGATTCGATCCCGACTTTATCCGGTCATTGATCCGAACAGTTACGGACGTTCCATTAGCCATATTCTGAACGCGAACCATCGTATCGAAAGGAAGCGTTGCATGGGCTGCCGACATGGCCTTGTGATCATACCGTTCACCTGATACGGTTTTAGCCCCGTGCTTACTCAGGTTGTGCCAACTGGCGTGGCCCGTTTCGGAAACTTCATTGCTAGATAGAGCTTGAGCCTGAACCGTATTTGGCAACACTGCAATAAGAAGTGTAGCTACCAGTAGGGCTACAACGAGCCAAACGGATGAAAGAAATTGTTTTGTTGTGATAATCATGGCAGTCCTCTCCAGAGGTTTTGTTGTCCTTCTCCCATTTAGAAGCCAACAAATGTGCCATCTCTTTGAGTTAGCCGAAAACAGCCCCAAATCACTGCTTTTGATTTCTATTCGGGGCAATCAGATGCAATTATGTCCGATTTCAAGTGCATTTCTTTCCAAATCCGGCAAAAAGATCCGTTTTGCACCCCGCGAATGACCTATCCCCTAATCTCGGTAACGAGGCCTATCTCCTTCAGTACGCCCTGCACTTTGAAGCAAGGCTCGAACTCATCTTCGAAAACGAGCGCCTTCCCTTCCCGATGCACCTTCCATGAGAGATCTTCAGCACGTCCCACAGAGCACCCAGTCGCCTTTACTAGCTGATTGATGACTTCTTCAAAGGTGTGAATGTCATCATCGTAAAGAATGACTTTCCAGACTGTCTCGGCCTGCACCTCGACAGCAACATCAACTTGTGTTTGAGTCCGAGACTCAGCTAACCACCACTTCATTTAGCTCAATATGGTAATCTTCCATGACTGGGTTAGATAGCAACTGCGAACAGGCTTGCTCAGCAACCTTTAGGGCTTCATCACGTGAACCTGCTTCCAGATCCATTTCGACGAATTTCCCAATACGAACTGAAGAAACCGAATCAAATCCCAACTCGCCTAGAGCATGATGAGATGCTTTTCCCTGAGGATCGAGAATGGACGGTCGGAGCGTAATCGTGATATGTGCTTTGAACATGGACTGGATTTGATTAATTCGATTGATTAAGCATTCACAGGCGGTCAAAAATACAAAATTAACCGGGCCCAACCTCTCTATTCCGATGGGTTTTCAGTTGAGATCTCATCAGGCTCCGTTTCTCTCACGGCTTTTACAAAGCCAGCGAATGCCAAAACGAGTCCGCCCAACAGATACACTACCATAACAAACAGGAGGCCTCTGGCCCTGAAAAATACCGTAATTAGAAATCCGGTGAAGTAGATCAGGGTCTTAATTCGGTGATTCCGAATGTACTCAATAGAAGCTCGGGGAACGGAGTCGAAGGGAATATTGGAGACCATCAGACCTGAAACCAAGATGACGGTCACTAACATGACCGTCATATCACTTCCATTCTGGCTGACCATGGCTACAATATCAGCATTCAAGATGATGGCAACGATAGAAACTGCGGCCACAGGAATGGGAATACCCGTAAAGGTATCTTTTTTCTCGCCCTCATAACCAGCGTTAAATCGGGCTAGTCGGACGGCTCCAGCCATGGCAGGTAATGCAGAAATGATGACGCCTGGCGTACCGTACTCACTCAAACCAAACCCATAAATCATAAACGAAGGAGCAATACCAAACGAGACAATATCAGCCAAGCTGTCCAGCTCCATTCCAAAATTGCTTGTTCCGTTCGTCAGACGGGCTAATGTGCCATCTAGCATGTCGAAAAAACTGGCCAAAAAGATTAGCCAACCAGCATACTCCAACCGCCCTTCCAACACTTGAACCAGTGACAAAAACCCACAGAACAGGTTCATCAGAGTAAAAAAGGAAGGCACTGCAGAGCGCGGAATTTTTCTGGGACCCTTACGTCCCTTATTCCCACGATACAAGATGAGTCGCTGTCTGAAACGTCGCTGTTTCAGCCCTGGAAGAATGTTCTGTTTTTTGGCTCGTAACATGAGGCTCTATTAGTTCGAAGTAGGAAGATATCCCAGAGTCGTCAATCCTCCCTGCACTTTATCGCCAACCTTCACAATGATCTCGGAATCTCTTGATACAACAATATCCATCCGCGAGCCAAATTTTACAATCCCGAACCGTTCTCCGACCTGCACGGAATCACCGACAGTCACGTGATAGACGATACGCCGGGCTACGGCACCGGCAATCTGTTTAAAGAGCACTTTTTCTCCTGAGGGATGAAGCAATCCCAATTGAGAGCGTTCATTCAACTCACTAGCCTTTTCGTGCCAGGCCACCAGATAATCCCCAGGTACGTATTCGTCAAACTCAATGACCCCAGTAGAAGGGATACGATTGACATGAACGTTCAAAGGCGATAGAAATACGGAAATCTGTTTCGCAGGTCCTTTGTGATACAGCGGCTCATCAATATTAATAATCTTCAACACCTTGCCATCTGCAGGTGAGAGAATCGTGTTTGCGGGTACTTCTGGAATCGTTCGTTTCGGATCCCGAAAGAAATACAAGGTGAACAAAACGATCAAGAGAGCAAATCCTTGAATAAGTCCGCCCGGAATACCACCGGTCATCCAGCCCAAGGTCCCAATGATACCACCCATTACAAGCGAGGCGATTATTAACGCGTATCCTTCTTTTGCGAACATATCTGAACGTTTCGGGCGAAGTGGGTGGACTAATGGGAAACCCGAAAATACCATCTTCGTTCGATAGCAGCCCTATCTGTACACAAGATTCTTCTATAGGTCCACTGATTTGGCGAACGTTGCCTTTCATACTCTCGGCTGTAAGCTCAATTTCGCGGAAACAGGCACTGTTGCAGACCAGTTTCGCGATCAAAGTTACACGGTAGTTCCTTTTGGACAAGCGGCAGATGTCGTTGTGCTGAACACCTGCACCGTAACCGAAGAAGCCGATAGAAAGTGTCGTCAGGCTATCCGACGCGCATTACGAGCCAATGAAGACGCTTGCGTCATCGTCACTGGATGTTTTGCACAACTTCGACCAGAGCAAATTGCAAGGATCGAAGGCGTAGATGTGGTGCTCGGTGCCAACGAAAAATTTGATGTATTTCGGTACGTCGAAGCGTTCTCCAAGCAAGAACAAACCCAAATTGAAGTCTCGTGTATCGATGACGTGACTGAGTTTGGAGCTGCCTTTTCAGCCTCTGAACGCACGAGAGCCTTTCTGAAAGTGCAAGACGGATGCGACTACACGTGTTCCTTTTGTACGATTCCTCGTGCTCGAGGAAAAAGTCGCTCAGCTCAAATCTCAGACATTGTTCGCCAAGCTGAAGAGATTGCAGAACGCGGATTTACTGAGATCGTGCTATCTGGAGTGAACATTGGCTTATTCGGACAGGAGCGCGGAGAGCAACTACTGGATCTATTACAGGCGCTCGACAAAGTGAAAGCGATATCTAGATATCGTATTTCATCGTGTGAACCCAACCTCTTGACTGACGAGATCATCGACTTCGTAGCCTCATCGCGAGCTTTCATGCCCCATTTCCACCTGCCTCTGCAGAGCGGAGATGATGCGGTGCTCGGAAAAATGCGACGACGCTACCGCAGTTCAGTGTACGCCGACCGCGTTAATCGGGTCTTAGAGACCATACCTCATGCTGCAATCGGCGTTGACGTCATTGTGGGATTTCCAACGGAGACTGAAGAACGGTTCGAAAACACCTTCAACTTCCTGTCTGAACTGCCTATCAGCTATCTGCATGTGTTCACCTATTCAGAACGTCCCGGTACGTTTGCGGTGGATGAACTTGATTCCATGGGAGGCGCGCCCGTCCCCAAGCATGTTAGATCTGAGCGAAACCGCAGACTAAGGCTGCTTTCAGAAAAAAAGAAAGGGGCCTTCTACAACCGTAACCTAGGCATGCGACGCCCCGTTCTCTGGGAGAGTGCCCAGGCTGGTGGTATGATGAGTGGCTTTACCGACAATCATATCCGAGTTGAAAAAGAATTCAACGAGGCAGAATGTGGTCAGATCGAATCGGTGGAATTGGGTAGAATGAATAGCAAAGGCATTATGAGTCACACCGAAATGCATAGCCTTCCCATTCTCTGATCCATAGGTTTTTTGGGGCCGTCCCTGACCCGCTTTATCGCCAAATCCTGATATGCACAAAGCAACTTTGATCTTCTCCCTCCTCCTCCTCTTTTCAGGATGCAGGGTTCTGGGTCCAGACGACCCCCGCTTGAACGAAGGAGAAGATCACAGGGAAACGTGGAATGCCTTTCAGGATGGGACATACCACTTTCTCATGAACCGAAGCTGTTTCTGTGTCATCTCAGGAGAACACTTTGTGCAGGTGATTGACCGCGAAGTATCAGTAGCCGTTAACACGTGGAACAACGAAGAGGTCGAAGGCGAACATCTCCAATATGTCGAAACAATCGACGACCTGTTTGACATGATTGAGCGAGCAGAAAAAGACGCCGATGAATTCCTAGTCGAGTATGCTATAGAGGGATATCCCACTCTGATCTCCATTGACTGGATCAAAGAAGCTGTCGACGATGAAATGTATTTCCAGATCAGCGCTGTTCAGCCCGGAATCCAGTGAACGACTAGCTAGGCAAACTCTGCTCCCTCTATCGCGACAGATATAGGTTTCGCATTTCAAATGGTTTTCTGAAATGGGCGTCATCGAAGTCTTTGATGAACGCGATCGCTTCGCCAGTGGACTTCATCTCAGGTCCCAACTCCTTGCGAACCTCTGGGAATTTATCCCAAGAGAAAACGGGCTCCTTAACTGCAAATCCAACCAGTGAAGATTCGAGATCTCCACGTTCACGGAAGGTAGCCAGTTTTTCACCCAGCATGACTTTAGTAGCAATATTGGATATCGGTATTCCGGTAGCTTTTGCTATGAATGGCACCGTCCGAGATGCCCTCGGGTTGGCTTCAATCACGTACACAATATCTCCCTTTACGACCATCTGTACATTCACTAAGCCAAGCACGCCAAGTCGAAGGGCAATATCTGAGATATACCGCCTAACGGTGTCCTGAACCTCTTCTGAGATCGAATAGGGCGGTAAAACCGCTGTAGAATCACCCGAATGTACACCTGCAGGCTCAATATGCTGCATAATACCCGCAACCCAGACCTCTTCCCCATCGCAGATTGCATCCACATCCAGTTCGATGCCATCCTCAAGAAAAAGATCGAGTAGGATCATGTTATCTGGCATCAACTTCCAGATCTGATTCGTGTATTTCTCTACTTCCTCCTTGTTGATCGCGATACGCATGCCCTGTCCACCTAAAACGTAACTCGGCCGCACCAATGATGGGTACCCAATGACTTCTGCTGCATCAACGGCTTCTCGAACAGATTGCGCCGTTCCATAGGGAGGGTACGGGATTTCAAGCTCTTTGAGGATGTCGGAAAATCGGGACCGATCTTCAGCCAAATCCATGTTGTCGAATTGAGTGCCCAGAATCGGAATGTTATGCTCATCAAAATACCTAGCTAGTTTCAAAGCCGTTTGGCCTCCTAGCTGAACAATGACTCCTGATGGATTTTCATGTTCGATAATATCCCGAACGCGCTCCCAGAATACAGGCTCGAAATATAACTTGTCCGCGACATCAAAATCCGTAGATACTGTTTCAGGATTACAGTTGACCATAATGGCCTCATATCCCATCTCCTTTGATGCTAAGACGCCGTGTACACACGAGTAATCAAACTCAATTCCCTGCCCAATTCGATTGGGACCCGAACCTAGGATGAGCACCTTTTCCTTATCTGAAACGACGCTTTCCGTATTAGACTCGTAGGACGAATAGAAATAAGGCGTTTTAGCTGGAAACTCGCCCGCACACGTATCCACCAGTTGATAGGATGGCTTTAGGCCGAGGCCTTTTCGGTAATTTCTTACCTCTTCTTCTGACACATCGTCTTGGACCAAATAGGCAATCTGAAGATCTGAAAAACCAAACCGTTTGACCTGGCGCATAAACTCAACGTCAACCTGATGAAGCGCCAACTTGTGTAACGCTTCTTCTATGGCGACGATATCCTGGATCTGAAAGAGAAACCACGGATCAACTTTTGTGATGTCTCCGATTTCTTCTACTGAGGCGCCTAGCTTAAAGGCATTCCTGATTTGTAACGTGCGATCCCAATAGGATTTTTTAAGCCGCTCCCGAATTTCGAATCGAGAGGTCTCATCTCGATCTGCGCCTAAGCCGGCATATCCATTTTCAAGACTCTGCCATGCTTTCTGAAGGCTTTCAGGGAAGGATCGCCCAATGGCCATCACCTCGCCTACGGCTTTCATTTGAGTGGTCAGTTCCTCGTCAACTCCTTCAAACTTTTCAAAATTAAAGCGTGGAATTTTAGTGATCACGTAATCGAGCGCTGGCTCAAAACAAGCAGACGTCGTCCCAGTCACGTCGTTTTTTAACTCATCTAGGGTATAGCCTACCGCTAATTTGGAAGCCACTTTAGCAATTGGATAACCAGTAGCCTTAGATGCCAAGGCTGAGGATCGAGACACACGAGGGTTGATTTCAATCGCAATCATGCGGCCGGTGGCTGGATCAACAGCAAACTGTACGTTGCAACCTCCTGCAAACGTACCAATTGAACGCATCATCCGAATGGCCGCATCTCGCATGATCTGATACTGCTTGTCCGTCAGGGTCTGTGCCGGAGCAACCGTCACCGAATCGCCCGTATGAACCCCCATGGGATCTACATTTTCGATGGCGCAGATAATAATGACATTGTCCGCTTCGTCTCTAAGTAACTCCAGTTCAAATTCCTTCCATCCAACGAGGCACTCCTCCATCAAGACCTCATGCACGGGAGACAATTCCAGCCCACGCATCACCTTTTTGTCAAACTCTTCGGGATTCCAAACAATTCCTCCTCCGCTTCCACCCATTGTAAATGAAGGGCGGATAACAACGGGAATGCCGCCTAACTCCTGCGTAATCTCTTTGGCTTCAAGAAGTGACTTCGCTACGCGGGACCGGGCTTGGTCTATCCCGATTTTTTCCATCAAATCTCGAAATAGCTGTCTGTCTTCTGTGATGTTAATGGCGTCAATATCTACACCAATCACATCCACACCCATTTTCTCCCAATACCCCTGAACATGCAAGGTGTTAGCCAAGTTCAGAGCGGTCTGCCCACCCATCGTAGGTAACACAGCATCAGGCCTCTCTTGCTCCACGATCTGCTTAATAGACTCTGGAGTGAGCTCCTGAAGGAATATTTTGTCCGCCGTAACTGGATCCGTCATAATCGTAGCCGGATTCGAGTTCACTAAGATCACCTCATATCCCTCAGCCCTGAGAGACCGGGCAGCCTGACTGCCCGAATAATCGAATTCACAGGCCTGACCGATAACAATCGGGCCACTTCCGATGAGGAGAATCTTCTTAATGTCTGTGCGCTTTGGCATCTAATTCAAAAAGTTTAGGACGATTGGAGAATTTGAGATCAACTAGCGACCGGCGTACATCATTTCTGCTGCCAAGTCCACAGTCGTTTTGACACCGCGAACTTCCAGAATGTCATTCATGAACTCGTCAAACAGGTAGTGACTGTCATGAGGCCCCGGTGAGGCTTCCGGGTGATATTGAACGGAGAACGCTGTGCACGCCTTGAAGCGAATGCCCTCCAACGTGTCATCATTAAGATTGATATGGGTTAACTCGGCGATATCATCTTTTAGAGATTCCTTGGCCACCGCAAAACCGTGGTTCTGGGTGGAAACCTCAACGTGACGCGTACTCAGGTTCTGAACGGGATGATTAGCACCACGATGTCCCACTCTCATTTTGTACACTTCGAGTCCTGCAGCTAGGCTCAAGAGTTGATGTCCCAGACATATTCCAAATAAAGGAATGTCAGTCTGCATCGCTGCTTTTACCGTTTCAATGGAATCGGGCATAGCTCGCGGATCCCCGGGACCGTTCGAAAAGAAAATCCCATCAGGATTCCACGAAAGTACTTCCTCTAGCTCTGTCGCTGCTGGAAACACACGAACTGTACATCCTTTAGATTTGAATGATCGCAGGATATTTTGCTTTACGCCATAGTCGAAAACGGCAACGCGAGGACCCTCCCCTCGAGCAAAGTCATACGCCTCTTCTACGGTTACCCGCGAGGCCAATTCAAACCCTTCCATGGATGGCCATGCTTTAGCTTTCGCGACAAGCGAGTCATCATCCAAATCGATGGACGATATCACGGCATTCATTACGCCCTTGGATCGAATGTGCAAGACCAATCGCCGAGTATCAACCTCTGAAATCCCTACCAGCTTGTGCTCCTTCATAAAGGCATCCAAGGATTGATCGGCATGTTGATTTGAAAAGCGTTGAGAGAAAGCGCGGACGACTACACCTGAAACCATCGGACGGGACGCTTCCATGTCAATATCCATGGTTCCATAATTGCCGATGTGCGGATAGGTCATCATCATTATCTGACCATGATAAGAGGGATCGGTAAAGATCTCCTGATATCCGGACATCGATGTATTGAAACACAATTCGCCACCAGTTTCCCCTCGATAACCGATAGCAGTTCCTGTCACAACGGTGCCGTCTGCAAGGGCAATTTTGCACTTTTCTGCGTCCAGAAGCTGATTATTCTCAAGACTGTTTATCATAAGGGCATCACTTGCAGGCTAAAATCAGCCGTTTTAACTACCTGTCTTTAACAAAAAGCCAAAAAAAAAGCCTCCCCAGCACCTGTGGGAAGGCTTGTATCAGAATTTTGTCTTGCCTGGGGCAACTACGTTGCCAAAAGGGCTAAAGTGCACAGATGGTAGGGCGTGGGTTCCTGGAAACTGCCGGCGGGCCGGCTATTTAAAATTTGGTCGGGCAGACAAGACTTTCGACCTGTCGCTCTCGACAAAGTAAGGACTATTTGTAGCCTAATCAAAGGGAGGTTTTCCACAATCGAGAAAGATTTCTTCGCAGGCCTTCAGAGAGCCAAATTATCTGGTCACACACTCAAACGAACGTTTCGGCAACTCTGCCGAACCTGTACCCTTATCTAATCGTAGTATTTTGCTGTAAAGGTACGTAGCTCCAAGGCTGATTGAATAAGTTTGAAAAAAATACCCGGCGAAAAGAACGATACCACGTTCACTTGCTGGCCGCTCTCGTGGTCAGCTTGTTGACGGTTAATCTAGCTATTCAGTTTTGGCCCGACATCCAAAAAGAAAACAAAGGCCTTGTGTTCGATGCCAAAGGGCAGAACGTGATCCAAATGGAAGAAATCGAGCAAACTCGGCAAGAGAAGAAAAAGCCGGCTCCACCCATCCCTGCCCCACCGATCGTCGTTCCTGACGATGTCGTCCTGGATGATCTGGAAATTGAAATCACCGATACATCCCTAACGTTGGAAGATCCGGGCAACGATACAGAGGTTGTCGAAGGGACGAACACAGGAGATGCAACCGTAGCAGCAAGAGCCGATAAAAGCCCGTCTCCTGTTCGTATTTCAATCCCTGAATACACCCGAGAAGCGCGACGTAAAGGTATTCGGGCACGAATCCTGGTCGAAGTGCTTGTCAATGAAAGAGGGCGCGTATCGGAGGCACGCATCACCGAACTGTATTTGCTCAATAAAGACAAAACGGAACGAGAACAGGTCTCTGAATTAGGGTATGGAATCGAGGAAGCAACTCTGGTCGCCGCCCGAAAACACCAATTCAGCCCCGCCCGCCAAAACAACAAGCGCGTGTCCAGCTACGTAACACTTACGTTTGAAATCGGCGTCTGAGACAGAGACGGCCTCCGCTATCTCACGGTCAAATTAGTGCTGCCAATACCTATAAATAGTTGGGGGCGCCGAAGGCGCCCCCAACTTCTGGTCACAATAAAATATACCTGACGATTGCCACCTACCTAATCAGACTTGGAACTACCCTGTCTTATTTTTACGCGTCAATCGGATTCCTTTCATATTGGACCAGATGAAACGCATCTTTGACATCTATTACGCCTCAGGTGCACTCCCACATTATCGCTCGTTTCAATACCAAGATGTCAGTTTTTTGCCAAATGTTGACTTCGTTTTTGCTATCCTGATTGTAGGACGATGCACTATCCGGGCAAGACATGACTGACATTCGAATGAGACCGAAGTTCGACCTGGTCACCCCTTGTGATCCCAATACGGTCTTAAACCGCCTTGAAGCCCACCTTAAAAACGACAGGATCACGGTTCACGGAAAAGTATTTCCATCGTCAGCCGTACTGAAGATTAGGCCCGAAGACCTAACGTTTTGGTCACCCCAACTTCAAGTATCCATCGAACCGCATCGACCCTCCGGATCCGTCGTTCACGTACTCATCGGACCTCGCCCCAGCATTTGGTCGATGTTTGTCGCCTCCTATACCTTTTGGGTTTTCTTAGGTGCGATGGGCGTCATTTTTGGCTTTTCGCAGGTCTCACTCGGACAGCCAGCCACTGCCATGTGGGCTGGACCCATTAGCGTTTTAGCCGTTGGTTTTACCTATTTGGCAGCACGAGCGGGGCGTAAATTAGGCCATGATCAAAGCGTATTGCTCAAATCAACGCTAGACACCGTCCTTCAAAAATGCGCGTCAAACTGACTATTCAATCCGTCCGAGTAGTCCATTAATCCGACATTTTGGATACGATCCAACGGTTTCCAAAGTAGAACAAACCAAGCATCACTGCCCACTGGGCCAGTAGGGTCATCAGACTACCCGCCTCAAACGGATCGTACCAATTTGCGCCGATTGATTGAGAGAGGAACCACACCAGAAGCGTAACTGCCGCCACTGGGATGAAGTAGTTCACAATCACGACCCACCATTTGCCAAGACGCCAATCATCATCCCCACCAAGCAAGTACTGCTCACGCATTTTACTCACTCCGTTCCGGATTACGATAATCGAAACAAAGAATCCAGATACCATGAGCGCTACGCCCCAGACAAAGTCCTGATTGCTCAGGATATTTAGATTGATTGCGGAAGGAATTCCCAGCAAATAGCTAATGCCTACCACCATTCCAATGGCCCGCGGCCGGTTCATACCCGCGTCAATAAATACCCGCGTCGGTAGCTCAAGTTGAGCGATCAAGGAGGAAAATCCGGCGAAAGTAAGCCCAAGGAAGAATAAAATGGCTAGCGGCCCACCCATAAACATCCGGGCGAATAGCTGCGGCATCCAGATAAAGGTGAGCCCTGTGGATGCCGGTCCACTTGTTTTCATTACTTCCAGAATTTCAGCCTGGTTCATTCCCATCTCGCTCTGAAGCACGGCAAAAACGGTCGCGAACACCATTAAAGCAGCCATCAATGAGACGGTATTATTTCCAACGGCCGTCGCAATCGCATTTTTCACTACGCCCTGTTTCGTGCTCATATAGGCCGCGTAGGTGAGGAAAAGCCCCCAACCCGCACCGGTATCCCATGCGTTTTGAGTAAGCGCCTCAATCCAAATCTTGGGCTGCGATAACTGACTCCATTCTGGGGTGAATAGATAAGCGACACCGTCCCAGGCGCCAGGAAGCATAAGGGCGCGAACAACCGAGATGACGACAATGATCAACAGCGTCGGGACCAAGACCTTGTTCACTTTTTCGATGGACTTCACGCCTTTTCCAATCGCCAATGCTCCGAGCCCCATGGCGATAGCATGAAAGAGAAGCGGCCACCCTCCACTCTGATAATCATTCCAAACGGCCATGGCCGTCTCCGTATCAGTGGGAAGGGGTGAGATCACCATTTGAATCAGGTAATAAATACACCATCCAACGACCACAGAATAGAAAAACGTGATGGCCGTAGCTACAAATGCCACAAAGGCACCCATCCAAGCAAAACGCTCTCCGCCTTCTTTCAGGAACGTGGCTACCACGCCTACGCGGTGCTTACGACCCCAGACATATTCCACAATAATCAGGGGTATGCTCCAGGCGAACAGAAATACCAGCCAGGCAACGAGAAACGCGCCTGCTCCTTCATCTCCTCCATTCTGTGCTGCAATGCGTGGGAAACGCCAGATATTTCCAGTTCCGACAGCAATTCCGAGTACACTCAGAAAAAACCCCCAGCGGGATGAAAAACGTTGTGTGGTACTTCCTTCAAGTTGTGCAGACATGTAATCGGGCGACGGCTGATTGGGAAATTCAGATCTGAAGTTCGTGTTTTGGACAGAGAAAAGCTCGCACTAGCAATTCATGCAGCCTTTCTGAAGCTGCGACTTAATCTGGGCAGACGTTTCCGTGGCGGCAAGACCACCAAGTCCAGTGCAACATAACGAGGCCGGCATAGTCGATGCGACCTGTTTGACGGTCTCAATTACCTCATCTAGCGGAATAACATGGTTAAAGCCAGAAAGGGCCATCGTAGAAGCAGCCAGCGCATTTACTCCTGCCGTGATGTTCTTGCCGAGACAGGGCACTTCTACCCTATCTGCAACCGGATCGCACACGAGGCCAATCGTGTTTTGCAGTGCCATGGAAGCTGCGGCAAGTGCCTGACTTGCCGTTCCATCGCACATATCAGTCAGCGCCGCGGCGGCCATGGCCGCCGCGGCACCTGTTTCAAGTTGACATCCGCCCGTTTCAGCAGAAAAACCTGGGCCTTGGGCGAAATAAACCCCAATCAGCCCAGCCGCAAAGTAGGCTCGAACCTTACGTTCGTGTGAAATTTCTCGGGCATCTGCGACTGCTTTCATCACGCCACCGAGTGCGCCACATCCCCCAGCCGTTGGAGCAGCCACGATCACCTTCATCGCACTTTTGGCCTCCATAATGGCAGTAATATTTTCGATGATTCGCTTCACGAGATCATCGGCAGGCAGCACCTTTTTCTTTGCCGCTTCCTCAATTAGATGAGACTGTTGCTGCAAAATGCGGTCTTCGTAGTAGGTTCCAGCAAGACCGGTCGAGATACTCCGTTCGATAATGCCCACAACTCGCTCCATTTGAGCGGTTACTTCCGTATCCGATAACCCACTTCGCCGGGCCTCATACAAATGCCCCAATTCACCTAGAGGCTTGTGCGCATCTAAATTGAACTCGACGGTCTGCAGATACGAATAAAATGGGAGGTCTTTCTCGTTTCCGGATACGATCGGCAAAATGGGATCAGAGTACTCCATCGCACCCACAGCATCCAAACCACCCAGTCGTTCGGTTAGGTCATGTGCAAACGGCTTGGGGGACTGGACATGAAACAGACTTGTCGTGCTCGAATCAGACCAACGCACCGTGCTGCCCACAACCGAGGTAATCTGCGCCTTTTGATCCTGATTTAACGGCTCCGTATATCCCACCATTTCATAATAGTCGCCTTGAGTATGGAATCGATGCCCATTGAGCAGGCGGGTTTCAAACATTCCGCCCCCAATAGAGACGGCAACCAAAACCAGCCTCTTGCCGGAAATGGAAGTGAGTGTCAGCCTGACTGTATTGGCGTGATCAGTGGGAAAGTTAGCGATGTGATAGGTAATCGATATCCCCGCCTCCTTTGCGATTTGATTCACCTCTAAAACGCGTTCATCTGCAATATCAATGCCTAGGAGCCCGCCGTCCATGCCCAGAACGGTACCTTGTTCTTCGTAATTCGGCGCCCAGGCTCCGTGCTCGTCAAATTCTACTCGTGCTTCAGCCAACTTTTCGCCCAGTAGAGAAACAGCCAACATCCCTATACGCCAAGATGCGGCCGTGTGCGAACTGGACGGGCCTCTCATGACAGGACCAAGGACGTCATTAAAAATACTGGGGTGACTCATAACCGCATTTGCACGTTTTTTGATTACCCTTAATAACTCAGCGGGAATTAAAACGCCAGTATTTGAGGTGTGCTGATTGCAATGTCTCGATTTTATCGTGCGACCGAAACCCCTTTAATCCAGCTATATCCGCGCCTTATTTCAGTAATACAACTCGCTGAGTACCCGAAAATCTTTCGGCCTCCACTCTGATGAGGTAGGTGCCGGAAGCGAGGTTTTCGGCAGCGAATTGAATAGAATGGCTACCCGCTGGCTTCACTTCACCATCCACTAGCGTGCTCACGTGCCTACCCAATAGATCGCTAGCAACTATGCGAACACGTGAGCTTGTTGGAATGGTATATGTTATGGTTGTGAACGTGTTAAACGGGTTAGGATGCGCCTTTACCCCAACGTCCAACTGATGCCCCGGGGTACCCTCTTTAGACGTAGACAAAGCTTGCAGAAAGGGTTCTAGAGAAGAGGAAGACCCCTCAGGGGATGGCAGACCAAGCAAGCTCAGCACCAATTTGTGAACATGAATAATATCAAAACTAGGTATGGCCTTACCTGGCTCAATACCGGGACCGTACGCTGCAAATAGGGCAAACATGGACGGGTGCCGATTATCGTAACCATGAGTACCTCCAGTATACACGGATTGGGAACGATTCCAGCGGATATACCACCCAGGAGTGGCCGAGCCCACAACTTGCCCTCTGCGTGGATGCATCGCAACTTTCCACTCTGTCGGAGCCTCATTCACCGCATAGACATCCAGTTCTGGATGAGCACCCACAAGCGATTGCAGAACACTGTCAACTTTGTCCTCGGGAACCGTCAAGTCGAATGAAGGCCCCACCACACTCCTCACCACATCCTGGTCCGAGATATAATCACTCAAGTAGATCGCTTGTCCATTCTGTTTTTCCATGCCGTGATCGGACACGACAAGCAAGGTGATTTTTCTATTAGACTGAAATCCTTGAATCACGTCCACAATGGATCCAACCCATTGGTCCATTTCACTCACCTTCTGACCCATTTCCTGAGAAAATGGCCCATATTGGTGGCCAGAGCCGTCTGGCTCAGGGAAGTAAAGAGCAATGAGAGACGGTATTTCAGCATCAGGCAATGAAAGCCAGGCCTGTAAACTATCTACTCTCTGTGAAAAAGGTACAGATGCATAGGGCTGCCATCTGGAGGCCCGATTGCCCTCAACCTCTGAACCAACCCAAAAAAATGTGGCTGCTTTTCGACCCGCCTGCTCAACAGTTTTCCAAAACGGCTCCCCATACCACCAACGAGGATCATTCTGGGCATCCTTATTTGAGATGTAAAACCACTCGTCAATATCTGGGTCAAAGAAAGTATTGCCGACTATTCCGTGATCTTGAGGATAAAGACCGGTCGCCATTGAGTAATGATTGGGAAACGTCGTCGTCGGAAAAACGGGCCGCATTCCATCTTCAGCCGTCATACCATGCTCAATTACCCAATCAATATTGGGCGTGTCATAACGCTCCAAATAGTCTGCCCTAAAACCATCCAAGGATACAATGACTACCGTATCAGCTTGCGCCACAGACCGTTGAACCCCACTCAATGAGAGAGCACTTAATAGAGCCATTATGGTGATATTTCGAAACAAAAGATTCTCCGTTCTATCTGAAAAAATACGAGCGCTCAATTGCCCCTAAAGCGATCGCTGCAAAAAAGCACAATACCATCGAGCAGGTCGAATTTTGATGACACCTTAGCCCGCAGATATGCGCTTTGTCATCATGTTTATTTCTGATCCCGCTTTAAGTGCTTCGTCTTTCGGCCACTCACCCGCTTGCGCCACATCCTAAAGCTAGAAGGCTTCATTTCGCGTCGCATTAATGCGATCACTTCAGGTTCGGATAAGCCGGTCGTGGCTTCGATAGCATCAAAGCTCACGTCGTCTTGCCAAGCCTTTTCAATAACATCGCTGATTTCTGATTCCGTCATACGGCATCCCGAACAATCCCTATTGGAGCACTCGTGCTGAGCTCGCGCCTAGTGCCCCTGAGCTGAAGTGAAAGTGCGATGACTGATGTTTCCCAGGTCTCTCCTCCAAAAACAGTAAAGGAAAGAACCACGTTTATATCAAAATACTGAATAAAAAAGTGCACCCGATATTATTGACATGAAAATTTGGAAGAACAGAGTGGTTCGTAATGCTAGAACCAATCCTGTGCTTCAGCAAATGATGTCAGGGAACGTTCTCGTTTTGATTCAGGATTTCGGTTTCCAAATATCAAATAGGTTGAGCTGATCTGCTGGAGCGCTATTTGCCGTATTGATGTCTGAACGCGAGTGGCAAATCTGCCAGCCTGCACATACCTCCGTCACCTTCAACCTAGAAATCCAACTTACTCATGAGATACGCTAACATGATTGCTTCAATTGTGGTCGGTATTATCGCTCTTTGGGGGATCGCGATGATCTTCTCCATTCCATTTCTTTTTCTACTCAACTATTTTGACATGGAGGAAGTTACCAATGCGTCGTGGTTCGCCATTGTGATATACCTCATGGCTGTCTGGCCCGCATATTTTGTCGGGAAGTCTTTTCTGAACGTGTTGAAAACAGAAAGTCATCTGACCTTTTGGTGGATAGCCCGAGGAGGAATAATTCTAGGTGGCATCGGATTGATTGGTGGAATGACCATCCCAATCTTACTTGGTATCGGTGGTAATCAAGGACCAATTTTGGGAATAGTAATAACGGGTCCCGGAGGACTACTTATTGGTTCCTTTGCCAGTTTTTTGGCCAAGTGGCGCCATAACCGAAAGTAGCTTGATAGATCGACGTACACGATGAGTGAGGCCACAGTGTGAGGGTTCGGTGTCTCAAGCCTCAAACCTCCTCACAGATAACGTCTTCTAGGAACGACCATTCGTGTTACGTCCAAAGAAATCCCCCATATCGAGGAGTACGAGTATTCAGATCTTAGCGATATTGACAACTTCACGATTAACATAAAGGATCTGCACGGAGAAACGAGCACTATGACATCGCTTCGCCTAAATCTCGGCTCAACAGTCTCCCTGTAACCTACTCAGACCCACTTATGTCAGCATCCACGAAATTGACTGGTGCAGGTGGAAGTTTATTGGGTTCAGCCTCAAGCCATTCCTGATTTACCGAAACTCAGAGTTCTGGCCCGGCCTAACCGGACAGCTCGTCGTCGGGAAACTCAGATAACGATGCCTTTTCTCGGACGTATTCAACGCCTTTGAACGACATATAAAGCAACAACAAAAAGGGCCTATCCAGCCAGGCCAGATTGTGAGTTCCTCTATCTTCTTGAAAAAAATAGACCAAAATAATCTGCCTTAGCATCTTCTTTTGTACAAGTGATCGACGCGAAGCGTCGAAAGGGTTTTTCCTTCTAAAAATAATTTTAGGAAAGCTTTATACAGGTTTTCGGTTTGCGAAACGGCGCTTTATGACTGCGTTCTCATTTTGAAAGAGTATTTAAGTATCAAGGCTTCCTACCCACTTTTTGGACTCCTTTCTACTAACTATGACTGAATAGAACAGATTATTTCAACTGATGTTGGGTGAAAAGAAGATGGTTAACCGAATTTTTCAGCTTGCAAAGCTACTCTGCCTTTTGATAACGCTCTCTATTGTTTCGTCAGTCGCCACTCAAGCCCAGACTATTTCCGAAGAGCCGAAAACTCAAGCCATTTCAGCAAATCCATTTGGGCTCATGGTTGAATTCTTCAACGCTGAATATGAGCGTGTAGTTAGTAAAACATCGACCGCCGGTATCGGGGGGTCAACGTTTTTTGGGGGGGACGCCTACGTGAATGCGGACGTTTTCTGGCGTTTTTATCCGGGAGCGAATCCCTTGAGCGGTTTCACGTTTGGCCTCAAGGTTGGCCTAACAAAATGGGGTAGTGCTGGAACATCACTCGGGGCTGGATTCGATGTTAATCAGAGTTGGCTTTTGGGCAAGAAACAGAATTATTACGTGGGTATCGGATTTGGTATGAAGCGTATGATCGTTTCTAGCACAGATTACGACGCCATACTTCCAACCTTTCGCGTCATTAATATTGGGCGGGTTTTTTAGTCTAGTTTTGAGGTGAACGATTTTCATTTCCTTCGCCGCAAATGAAAATCGTACCGAGTAGTCTAACAAGTAACGCCTGTTGACTTCAGTCCACCCGCTGCGTGCGTGCGATCTCGAGTACTCCTACGGGAAATGACCGGCATTCCATACCACAGATTCAGAAATCAGCACTGTCATTAAAAAGGCCTAAGAAGGTCCTGATCACTCTGCGGATTCATAGTGTAGACAGGTCTGATCCCATCGACTAAGTACCGTTTGTGCCGCTTCCGGAACGTAAGCTTTCTCGTAATCAGGGCCCTGAAGACCTACGACGTCTTCTAGGGTGTCAAAGGTCATAATGGTCATGAACTCAACCTCATTTCCTATATCACGACTGAGTAATTCTAGACTACGGTAACCGGGGATGTTTTTTACTTCAATCCCGGGCTTAACTACTTGGGTGAGCAGTTTGCGATAGACTTCGGCGTTACCATGAGTCGTCCATCCTCGCCAGATTCTCTTGATTGCCATCGAAATACTTTAGCCTCTGAATTACGTAAAACGGGATGCCTGATTTGGAAGATTCAAAACCGCACAATGGCTCATGTTTTTATGACGACTGAGACTCACCTATAAGAAAGTAACTGACTCAGCCAGCCGCGTAAGCCCGGTACGTGCCCTTGCGATATGTTCGGGCTTCTATTTTGCCTGAATGAACTGGATAAATATTGGACCAACGACATCATCTTCCTTAAGAGCACTCGAATTCAAACTCCCGTGTGTTCTATCGGAGACCTCAATCATGTCAATCTCATTCCTTCCAGCATTGTTCATTTCATCTCGTAACCTTTTGATCTGCCCCTTTCTCCAATCATCGTCTCCATCTGCATAGATCAATATGGTCCTAACCTGACTTGGCGCAACAAGTTGAGATATTGAGGCATCTAGCCATCCTTCAGGGTCAGATCCCCAGATAGTCTCTGCCCCAACTCCCCACTCTATTCGGACAGGGGCCGTCTCTTCTACATACAAAAACGGACTCAATAGGATCGCTCCCTTGATAGATGCAGGTGGAACATTTACGGATTCCAGGTACTCTGCATCGTACGCTAACAAAGCAGCCAAATACGCACCCGCTGAGTGGCCTGCAATGTATAGATTTTCAGGGTCACCCCCGAAAGAGTCTATATTGTCCACAACCCACTTGAATGCTGTTGCAGCATCGATGGCATGTTGAGGATGGCTAACATCTGGAGACATGCGATAGGTGGGTCCGACAAATCCAATACCTAAGCTCGCAATCCTGGTACCAATGGCCTCATTGTCGACTCTGTCACCGTTCATAAGCGCTCCTCCGTGGAAATAAACAATCACGGGTACACGAGAAGCGCCGGAAGGCATGTAGATATCGAGTAGATCACGGCCTTTAGCAATCTCCTCATCGGGCCTGTAATCAATTCCGTTAACTACTTGAATCTGACCCAGTGTATTTGTCGGCATGATTAAACCGACAAGAAGGATTAAAACAGCAGATTTAAGTTTTGTCATGGTACTTTCGGGAAACGCTTGCCGTAGATGAACACAATTGTCACACGGATGAGCGCAACCGTTTAGCGCAAGACATAAGGGATACCGGGGCAAATCTAGGTACGAACAATCCGGACTGGTTAAAGACGGTCGAATTTGAAAAGCGAAAAGGAAAGAGCGAACGGCGGATATTGAAATACGTAGAGAACTTCACTCGCGAGGAGTTTGGCTACAAGAAGATCTGGGAAACCTCTTTCTTTAGATTCGGTGGATTAAGAGATTAAAGAAATAAATTTCATGCCTCAACAGATAGGAATACCTTCACCACCGGAAAAATATTATTCTTTAGTATGCTTGTAATAATCCTGAACAGGATACATGACATGTGCATATGGAGTATCAACAAACATCACATAAGGTGCACCTGAGTTAAAGTCTGATGTCATTCCTTCCAATGAACTTGGATCTTTTGGCATCATCATTAGATGAGGCCCAGACTCAATCCAGTGTCCAGGAGCAGCATCTTCCTTATTTATAACCATAGGAGTTGTATTGTCCTCTCCCATATCACCATGCAGCATCCATGCGAATCCATCTTTCTCCATTACGGGAGTTTCCCCTGCAAAGTATGCCCCAACCCATTTAAAAAATTCTCCATCACCACATGCTGGCATTGCGTCGTGAGGATCTATCCATCCATTTTCTGGATCAGACATTCCCCTTGGATTTGCCGGCAAACAAGTCCAGCCATTAGTTCCTTCTCTAAGTAGGTTTCCACCAGGACCATCAAAAACAGTTGCATTTTCAGCAATGTAGTCAGGAGCAGCTGTAGAATACGCCCAAATTTGCCATTCTATTGAAGTATGTGGGCCTTCTGGCTCTCCGTTATCTTGAATTGGAGCATTACATGATGTAATTAGAGCCAATGCCAATGCGAATGCTGAAATTGTATATAAGTATTTCATAATTGATTTGTTTATTTATTAAAAAGTACAAGAAAAACTGATAGTAGTCCAAAGAAGGCAGAGGAGTCAATACCGGTCGAGTTTGAGGTCGGTTACCTCTATCCAAATCCTGCCAGAGATTCTGTCTCGTTTAATCTTAAAGGGCTTCGAACAGGCACAACGAACATCACCATCTATGATGTCTTTGGGCGCTCTGTAGGCTCATATGAAGCCTCAGAAGGTGTAAACACGATTACCTTGTCCCATCTGTCACCTGCGATGTATTCCGTTCACATTGACGGACAGTCAGGTACGAGCAGAAAAACTCTTATAAAAATCAGATAGGATCTTGGGTACGAATTGACAAGACTAACAAAAATGATTGAGAGGGTGCAAAGCGGTACTGAAAATTGCATGGTACTCCCTTCTGAGGCGCGCGCGACCTTGGGAAAAATGACTATCTCTCTTTCAGGTTGTAATATATCAATATGTCCAGCTTCTACCATCCAAATAGCACTAGCCAAGACCGTTGGCGCGCTCTTATCCTATTTGGCAGGAATACTGCTTCGTATAAATTTGCCTTCGGCAAGGCTCTCTTATATTCCGTGAGGTTAAGGTTGCGGTTAAGGATACACTCTAAGAAACGTCGTTTTGAACGGCTGGCGGATTTGCGGCGAGCATTCGCTCACCTTCCAGAAAGTAACTGTTTCAGACCAACTCAGCCAGTCGTGCGAGCCCGCAACATGCGCTTGTTATGAAGCCACCTACAAATTCCTCACAGACAGGAGTTGTTCAACAGCAGCATCGATTTCCTCTAAGCTGTTATATATGTGAGTTGATATTCTGATTGCATTGTGACCATCTCGCTGATGCTCATCGATGTGAATAGATGCCCGCTTAGCCAGGATGTCGACTGCTTCAATAGCATCCAATCCGTCGATCTCGAATATTGTGCTTCCGGGAGCTGATTGGCTATTGGTGCCCGACAAAATTGTTACACGCGCTTCGCCAGAAAGAATCTTTTTCAGATGATCAGAAAGGAAACGACATCTCCTTTCAATGTTTTCAATGCCAACTCCTTCAACAAATTCAATAGCGCTTGCAATAGAAGCGCGAATGGGAAAATCAGCAGTTCCGGGAACACCGTAGTGAAGTGAGCCTGCTTTCGGCTCGAAAGAAGAGCGGAAACGGTTTCTGGAAGCACCTTTTATGTACAACATTCCTGACCCAGCCGGTGCCAATATCCACTTGTGTAGACTCGCAGAATAGGCGTCACATCCGAGATCATGAAGATCCACTTTGAATTGACCAACTGCCTGTGCCCCGTCAACAAGTGAAACGATGTTACGCGATTTAGCAAAATCACAAAGCCGTTTTACCGGATAAAGATGTCCACCACGCGTGACGTGACAAAATGCAATCGCCTTTGTATTGGGGCCTACCGCTTGGTCAAAAAGATTCAAAATCTCATCATCTGGTGGCAACGGACTGGGAATAAAAACTTCCCTGACATTAATTCCATGCCTCTCAGCTCGAAACGACCAAGGATTTCTGCCTGCGGGGTGTTCTTGCGTTGTTATGACTACTTCATCATCGCCAGCCAGAACCAATCCAACCGCCTGGAGATGAAGTGCGACAGACGCATTTCTTGTCAGTGTAATCTCTTTGGTGGAAGCGTTGAAAAAACGCCCCAAAGAAGGGAGAACAGAATCGGTTATCAGGTCTTGTAAATTGTGCTTGCCGCGGATCGGATCCTCTGACATCATACCGTATCCGGAAGCAACAGCCTCGATCACGGCGCCCGGCGGAACGCCGATGCTGGAGTTATTGAGATAAGAAATGCTCGGGAGCAGATTAAAATGTGAACGAACTGATATCCATTCGTCGGAATCGGCTCGTATTCCGCTCGAAAGTTGGATTTCCGTTCGCTTACTTTCATCTCTTTCACTGAAGGTGCAGCCAGGCAGTCCCAGTGCTGCTACGCTTCCAATTCCAAGTTTGAGAGCGTCCCTGCGCGAGTACGTGCTCACTATCGGAAATGTGAGTTTCGATTTCAGGTTTTCACGCATGGTCTTGTGGCTTCATAACGGCTGGCGGATTTGCGGCGAGCAGCTCACTCGCCTTCCAAAAGGTAGCTGTTTCAAACAAAATATCAAGGCCAGCCGAGCCCGCAACATGCGCTTGTTATACGGCCGTGCTAAATTTGGCGATTTTCGATTTCGTGTTTAAAGGCGATTCACCGTACTTGCGAGAGTATTCGCGGCTGAATTGTGTCGGGCTTTCATATCCAATCCTGAATGCGGTGTCTGAGACAGTAGTGCCTTCACTGACAAGCATCCTGCGGGCCTCAATGAGCCGTAAATCTTTTTGATATTGGAGCGGTGTTGTTGATGTCAGGTTTTTGAACTGCGCATAGAACAAGGACGAACTCATACCTACTTCTTTCGCCAAATCCGGTACCGTGAGAGAACTCGCAAAGCCTTGTTTTATTCGGCTGATGGCCCGTACGAGGCTTTGAATACAGAAAAAGCATTTTTTAGAGCCCCTTTTAGAATTTCCAGATCCCCGGTTCTGTCGTTGGGTCGAAACTCATTTGATGCTAACCTTTGGACTCGTGTGGACGAGTAGATCGATTGATTTGTGAGAGCATCCCACATCGTAATTGTTACCGTACCAAAGGTCCCGCCCCTACCGTCAGACTCTAGATTGTAGTCGATCCCAGCAACCAACAACTTGGATTTATCCTCTTCATTTAATTGAAGTGCATCATTTTGTTTAAACACCCGAAGTCCTTCATCCCTTAACATGTCACGAAGGCGCCGACGGAGGCCAAATTGATCTGACGGGAAACCTTCATACTCTGGGTTAACGTCTACCGCATAAGAATACGCGTTCAACCGATCTTCTGAAAGCTCGTACCTGACCTCGGACATAAGAACGACTACCGCATAAGAATACGCGTTCAACTGATCAGTTGATATAATCTGAGTAGATGACACGCACCCACCCAATACCACAGAAATGATGACAAACGTAATCACTTCGCGGGCTTCCTGAAAACGTAGTATTGCTGACATGACAAGGGGCGGTTTCATGCTGGGGCCTGATAAGTAAGCTTTCTAGACAACCTACTTTACCGATCCTCCCAACGTTCCCTTGACGTGGAATCCCCTACCCGACTGTGAGGAATGTCGGACATCGGAATAAGGAGCTAATCAACGCCAATCAGCCAATCAATCAGCCATCGCGGTAAACGATTCCCAGAAAGCGAGATACCTTTCTCAGTGGCTCGAAACAGTTGATAGTGGTTGCCACGTAGCTTGTGTGTTACTTCAGCAGAACAACCTGCCTCGTCTGCATAAAGTCTCCTGCTTCCATTCTTACCAGATACGTGCCGGAGGTAAGGTCACCCGCGTCAAATTGTACTGTGTGATACCCTGCTGGCATTGTCTCTCCGGCCACTAATGTGGCTACCTGTCGACCCAGCATATCCACTACCTTTATCCGCACTTTACTAGAGACCGGTAAAGCGTAAGTAACTGTTGTGGTTGGGTTGAATGGATTTGGGAAAGCAGAGTGAAGCTCAAAGTCTGTCGGCAACCCCGCCTCTTCCGTGGCGACGCCCGAAGCGATGGATACTGTAAGCGAGTCTGAAGCGCTTGCAAAACCATCGGAGACGATGAGAACAACTACAAACTCTCCCGAAGCACCATAGAAATGCGAGACCTGTGCACCCTCGGCAAGAATCGAACTTGCGACACCCGGTTTAGGAAACCGGTGCTCTATCCCCTGAGCTACGAGGGCGTATCTTGGACCAAAAATATACGCCTCCCATCAGACTTCGTTTGAATCATGTTACTAGATATTAATGCACTCCGAGAAGACACCCCCGGGTGCGAGCGGGTGTTGCATTTCAATAATGCCGGGGCGGGGCTCATGCCCCGCCCCGTACTAGACGCTATCCAGAGCCACCTACAGCTGGAAAGCGAAATGGGAGGCTATGAAGCCCATGCGGCAGCAGAAAGCGCCTATCAAGGCACCTATGATGCCATCGCAGAGTTAATTGGGGCCAAAAGGGAAGAAATTGCCCTCATGGAGAACGCAACCAGAGCTTGGGACCAAATCTTTTATGGAATGAAGCTGAGTGCGGGGGACCGCATCATTACCGCCCAAGCATCCTATGCCAGTAACTATATCGCTATGCTCCAGCGAGCAAAAAATGATGGCATCGAAATAGATGTGATTCCCAACGACTTGTTTGGCCAGGTCGATGTTGGCGTTTTAGAGCAGACGATCACTCCACGAACCAAACTCATCTGCCTGACACACGTACCCACCAACAGCGGCCTAGTGAATCCCGCGGCCGAAGTGGGAGTGGTTGCGCGACGTCATAGCGTCCCTTACCTCTTGGATGCCTGTCAGTCTGTGGGACAGGTTCTTGTAAATGTGGACGACATTGGCTGTGACTTTTTATCCAGCACAGGACGTAAATACCTGCGGGGCCCGCGTGGTACCGGCTTTCTGTACGTTCGCTCTTCGTCTCTCGATCTCATTGAGCCACCGTTCCTGGATCTTCATGCTGCAACATGGACAGGGATCAACGAATACCACATGCATCCCGACTCCAGACGATTTGAAAATTGGGAAGGGTATGTAGCGGGAAAAATTGGGCTAGGTGCAGCCGTTCGCTACCTACTCGAAACTGGTCCGGATGCCACATTCGATCGCATTGCCGAATTAGGTGCACACCTCCGCGCCTCGTTGTTAGAAATCCCCGGCATTACGGTTCACGATTTGGGAAAACAAAAGGGAGGCATTGTCACCTGGTCCCATGCATCCGTGGACTTCAAACGGTTTATGGTGGCCTTTCGGAACGCAAAAGTCAACGTTAACATCGCCTACCCCGAATGGGCCAGACTAGATGCCGAGACCAGGGGTCTACCTATGATGATTCGCTCGTCCGTGCACTACTACAATACCCCAAAAGAAGTCGCTCGATTTTGTCGGATTGTTTCCGATGTCATTGATGGTTGAATTCAGCCAAGCCATCTTCTACATTAAACTTCCCAAACCGATAAATTAGATTGAAAAAAGATAACGACAGACTTTCGCCCAACGTTTGGTCATGGGCTCTCTACGATTTCGCGAACTCGGCTTTTACCACGCTGGTAGTAACGTTTGTGTATGCAGCATTTTTCGCAAAAGGCATCGCGTTAGATGAAAATGCAGGTACAAACCTTTGGTCAACCGGCATAACGATTTCTGCACTTATCGTAGCCGTCCTCTCTCCTTTCGTAGGAGCAATGGCCGATAAAGGTGGGTACCGAAAAAAATACCTCGGGATTGCCACGGCCGTATCTGTTGTTGCGACGATCGTACTCTTTTTCCCACAGAAAGGAGATGTCTATTTCGCGTTGACGGTCTTTATTATTGCCAATGTGGCCTTTGAAATGGCGAATGTCTTCTATAACGCATTCTTGCCCGATATCGCACCTGCCCATAAAATTGGAAGAGTCTCTGGATACGGTTGGGCATTAGGATACATAGGCGGGTTACTGTGTCTTGTCGTCGGTCTAGTTCTATTCGTACAACCTGACCCTCCTCTCTTTGGTCTGAATGCTGATACCGACGCACAGTATCGTGCAACAAATTTGCTAGTTGCAGTCTGGTTCACTCTTTTCAGTCTCCCTTTATTTCTATTCGTCAAAGATAAAAAGGTGGATAATCCGCCTCCTACCCGGCAATTGATAAAGGAGGCTAAGCAAGATCTGATTCGTGTTTTTGCAGACGTGAAGCAATACAGACAAGTATTTCGATTACTTGTAGCGCGTCTGGTTTACAATGACGGATTGGTCACCATTTTTGGTTTTGGTGGCATTTACGCAACGGTCGTTTTTGGATTTACCCTTGACGAGGTGATTGTCTTCGGAATTGCGCTAAACCTAGCAGCCGGTTTTGGCGCGTGGGCGATGGGACATCTAGACGACAAGATGGGTGGTAAAATTACCATTCTTATTTCCCTAGTCGGCCTAAGCGTAGCGACTATTGTGGCCGTGTTAGCTCAAAGTGTATTCTGGTTCTGGGTTTCAGGAATTGGTGTTGGACTGCTAGCGGGGCCGAATCAAGCCGCAAGTCGTTCTCTTTTGGGTCGTTTTACGCCCAAAAAGCATGAAAATGAGTTCTTTGGATTTTTCGCATTTTCAGGCAAATTCACTGCATTTCTAGGCCCGTTTCTGCTCGGTAAGCTGACCATAATGTTTGGAAACATGAGAGCGGGAATCGCTGTGGTTCTGGTGCTCTTTATCGTGGGTGCGATATTGCTACTCAGAGTCGATGAAAAAGAAGGGATCGCAGCATCGGGTAGAGCATGAGCGTTACTATTGCTGACATCCATGCTGCTGTTGAACATTGGGCTCCTTCGGGCACGGCTCAATCATATGATAATGTGGGTCTCCAAATTGGCCGTTCCAACAAATCTGTTTCCAAGGCTCTGATCGCGCTCGACCTAACACCTCAGGTCGTCAATGAAGCTATTGAGACGCGTGCAGATCTAGTCTTGACGCACCACCCGCTTATTTTCAAACCACTAAGCCACTTAACAGATACCTCATTGGTCTCGTCCATGGCTCTGACCTTGGCGGAGCATGGCATTGCGCTCTATGCAGCACATACCAATCTCGATGCTGCGCGGGATGGAGTTTCCTTTGAATTGGCCCGTATTCTCGGCCTTTCAAACGTGGAATTTCTGGGCGGACTCAAGGGATCGGTAGTGAAGCTAGTGGTTTTCGTGCCCACGAGCCATATAGACGACGTTCAAAATGCCATTCATGCGGCCGGTGGCGGTCAAATTGGAACGTATAGCTCCTGTTCATTTTCTCATGGCGGAACCGGACAGTTCAAACCAACACCATCATCATCTCCTTTCCTCGGACACGCTGCAGGTGATCTAGAAAAGGTCAGTGAGGTTCGTTTAGAGGTAGAAGTTGCTCGATGGCAGCTGCCCCGCGTACTGTCTGCCATGATAGATGCCCATCCGTATGAAGAGGTAGCGCACGATATAATTCCAGTAGAAACGGAATTTAAAAACGCCGGCATTGGAGCTATCGGCCAGTTAAGCACACCAACAACTCTTGGTGCTTTTTTGGACCGCGTATGTAGCGTGTTAGATAATCCTGCTCTGCGATATGTGGGCGATCCCTCAAAATCTATTCAGAAAGTGGCAGTATGTGGTGGGTCGGGATCGGACTTCATTCAGCTCGCTCAAAAAAACGACGCCGACGTCTATATCACAGCAGATGTTACCTACCACCGCTTTTTTGATGTCTTAGATCAAGAAGGAATGCCAGATATGGCCCTAATTGATGCCGGTCATTACGAAACCGAAAAGATGACCGAAGACTTATTAGTGCGTTGGTTGTCCACGCAGTTTCCTAGTGTGCAATGGGTAAAAACAAACTCTCGGACTTCTCCAGTGAAAACCTGGACAGCATCGGATGTTTAGAGGAAACACTTCCTCAACGAATTGCGGTAGGCACCACGCAGATTCTTCGCACTAAGAAGACTGAACTTTTAGAGGGCTATGCCGTTACGCTTTTTTCTGCACTATAATGTAAATCTGTCGACTTCTGAGAATGGCAACTACCGCCCACGAACATTCAATCCATGATCAGCTGATCGCGTTAATTCGCCTACAGCACATCGATAGCAAAATCGATCAAATCAAGAAATTGCGCGGGGATCTCCCTGACGAAATTCGAGACATGGAAGACGAGATGGAAGGACTCTCCACTCGTCTCGAGAAACTTCAGCAAGAGCAGAAAGACAACGACGTAGCCAAAAAACAGGCTGAAAACGATGTCAAAGATGCTGAAGGTCTGATCAAAAAGTACGAGGAGCAGCAACTTCAAGTACGAAATAACAGGGAGTATGACGCCCTGACGAAAGAAATCGAAGCGCAGAAACAGCGCATCGTTGACGCAACGGCGAAAGGCGAAGAGATTGTACTCTCTAAACCGCTCCATGACGCATCAGTTGACGAAGCCAGTGCTCGACTCACCGAGATTAAAGAAGTCCTCGGGCAGAAGACCGGCGAGCTCAACGAAGTGTTGCAAAACACGAAAAGTGAGCAGGCTGGCCTCGAAAAGACTCGCAAAAAGGCTGAAAAGGAAGTGGATGATCGCTACCTACGTGCTTATGCCCGTCTGCGCTCCCGAGTAAGAGATGGTCGCGCAGTTGTGCCTTTGGAAAGAGGCGCAGCAGCAGGGTTCTCTGTTCCCCCTCAGAGACAGCTAGAGATTCGTCAACGCAATCGCATCGTCGCATGTGAGCACACAGGCCGCATCGTGGTAGATGGTGCCTTGTTTGACGAGACAACGACCGGCTTCAAGCTATAATGCTGATCGGATCATCGCGCCTGTTTTTGCAGGTGAGGAAAGTCCGAACTCCATAGGGCATCATGCTTCCTAACGGGAAGGCGCCGTGCAAGCGGTGACGGCACGTGCAACAGAAAGTAAACCAGCCTAAGGGTTTTCGAACCCCGGTGATGGGTGAAATGGTGAGGTAAGAGCTCACCAGCGACGCAGGTGACTGGGTCGGCTAGGCAAACCCCATGAGGAGCAAGGTCAAGCAGCATTGCTTGCCGCTAGTCGGCAAATGGATCGTCCTTCCACATCTTCGGATGGCAATGCGGGTAGACTGCTCGAGGCTGACGGTGACGTCAGTCCTAGATAAATGATGATCTCATTTGTGGATGTGCGGTCCTCCACAAGTCAGACAGAATTCGGCTTATAGATCAGCACTGACCGCACACATTGAGAAGGGTATCCCTTCCATGAACAAGAAGAGGCGGCGAGGACCATGTGTCCTCGCCGCCTCTTGCGTTTCGATCTATCCTGTAACCTCGCCTAAGCAAACGAAGAGGTTAGGAAAAAGGGTTACTCGCCTTCTGTAGATGCCGCACCTTCTGCTTCTGCAGGTGCCGCTTCAGCCGGAGCTGGAAGAACAGGCGTATTAACCTGTCCAGACTGGGTCTGCTGCTGAATCACTGAACCAGCCGCTTGGTCATCGCTAATCACAAAGTTGGACAGGATGCACAGCACGATGAAGGCAGTGGCTAGCGACCAGGTCGCTTTCTCAAGGAAATCCGGGGCTTGCCGAGATCCAAGAATCTGTGTTGTGGCGCCGCCTGCTGCAATACCAGCGAGGCCTCCGCCCTTTCCACTCTGCAAGAGTACAACGAGGGTCAACAAAACAGCGATAATCGCAATAATGACGATGATAAAAGTAAACATCTATTCTATAACCTTGATCAGCTTCAGTGGATCTATTTCAGCGAAATCATTAAGTACCGCAAAACTGCTTTAATGGCGCAGAATGATTCTTCTAGCCTGCAAAGATAGCGAAACACCCTGCCTCAAACAATCATCACATGTATTCAAGTGGTTGTTCGCAGAGGATTCACGACTCATTTTTCGACGTCAACCAGTTGGGAAATGACGGCCAATGCGGCGATTGCGGCCGTTTCGGCCCGCAATCGCCGCGCACCGAGCCAAATTCGATTATATCCAGCATCATCCGCTAACGATACTTCTTCCTCTGTAAAACCGCCTTCGGGACCAACCAACAAAGAAACTCCTGAGTGAGCTTGAGAAAGTACGGTTGAAAGCGAGCCTGACTCTGAGCTGGCTTCATGACAGATAAGACCGACCGTATCGTCATCCTTGTCTTTCAGTATCTGCCTAATTTTTGTGGGTTCATCCAAAACCGGTAACCGACTCCTGCCCGACTGTTTCAAAGCCGCCACCAAAATGGCCTGGGATCGCCTACGATTAAACCGAACCTTTAACGTGCGCTGCGTGAGCAGCGGGGTAATGCGTGTGCAGCCCAACTCTACCGCTTTCTCCAGAAAAACCTCCCATCTAGAGGCATTTTTAACCAGAGCCATACTAGCATGAATAGGTTGCTTGGGCTCGCCCGCATCGCTTGTACGACTCAAAATGCGACCTACCGCCCGCTTTCCTGCCAACGTTTCCAGTTCAACATGAAACGTGCTACCCGCACCATCCACGACAACGATCTCGTCTCCCACACCGAGTCTCATGACCTTGATGGCATGGCGAGCCTCGTCCATGGGCAGCACCACATGATCTGGGGTGCACTGCTCGGGAGGCGCAAAAAATCTGTGCTTGGGTGTATTCATAGATGCAATTTACAATCCAAATGACAAGCCAAGATGAATCCGGCCATTTCGTCCTCGTTCCTCAGTATTTAGAGCATACGATATAGAAATGGGCCCCATCGCAGATTCAAAAGAGAAACCAAGTCCATACCCTGGATGCGTTGTTCTTTGAGTCCCTGGTGCCTCGACTACTCCGAGATCAAAAAATACATACCCAAAAGTAGTCTGATCGATATAGCCACGAATTTCGGTGAGTAGCCTACCAACTGAAGTGCCCCGGAATTGATTTTCATCATAGCCCCTTAAAGACTCTGCGCCGCCTAATCGATACCACTCGCTCTCGTCCGTTTCGTCTGAGCGCGTAATCCGACCATCAACTCCCGTCATAAAGGTCCATCGGTTTAGAAAGGAAAGATATCCTCTCACTGCTAAACTCAACCTCTCCTGCTGAAATCGCGTGCTCAGCCGTGTGGTATCGGTACCCACGATAACGGAACGCTTTCCAGTTCGCTCTCCCGTTTCAACTAAGGCGGAAAAGGAAACACCCGAGCGTGGATACAGGGCATGATCTAGGCGCATAAACGTCGTTTCAATCCCTAGATAGCGGCCGTTCGAGTCCGCAATTCGTTGTTCGCCATCCATAATTAGCGAACCCGCCTGCAAGGGCGTGGAAGACTCCCACCCATATTGTAAGGTGACTTCAGTGCTCTTCCGCGGACGAAATCCGATACCTGCCACCATTTTGGATTGCCGATACGTCGAGTCTTGTTGATACCCCGCAATATCAATCTGAAAAGAAACGGGAGAGTTACGAACGAATGGATCTTTAAAATTGAATTCGATGCCGCTGGCTTGACCAGGAAAACGATCCACCTCCACTCCAAACTGCCGCCCTCTACCGAACGCATTGACAAGATTTAAATGTCCACTCCCCACTAACTGAGCCTTACCACTCCCCGATGCAGGAAGGTATCCCGCCGAAAGGTCAAACGCTCCCGATGCAATAGGCTCTACGGGAACGACGATGATCGCTGTGGTATCTGTTAGGAGTTCAAATCGAGGCTGACCAACAAATCGATGAAGCCCGTGAAACTGAACCCGTCTTCGAACTGATTCCAAGTCTAGATGAACAGCAGACGACCTGGAATTGATACCTGCAAGAAGCATCGAAAACTCAGAGGTCGTCTTAGGGTCACCCTCTAATTGCACCCCATGAATACGCACCTCCGGACCTCGAGTCAATTGCACGAATACATCAACTCCTGCGTCTGACGCCGCAAATCGAGCAATACTAGCCCGCGCTCCGAGGAAGCCAGCCTTCGATTGTTGTTCTAACAACTCGCGAATGAGATCGGCAAGAAAAGCCTTTGTTATAGGCATTGTAGAATCAGCACCCGGTCTCCAAAGAGCGGATTGTCCTTTATCACCTTCCAACCACACGTTGGCTAGACGAGAAACAGGTCCCTTGACCAGATACACAACCTTCTCGTCCCAGTTGATGGAATCTAAACGAGCCAGAAAATATCCGTCATGCTGATAATGTGAGAGCAGCTGGGACTGCCAGATAGGCCGTCGGGCATCCGGCTGAGCAACGTCTTCGGGCCACGATGCGATACCGGTTTCCTGCATTAAAGAAAAAGTGCCGTTCTGAGCTAGAACGGACCCATGAATCAGGAGGTTTACAAAAACCAACTGAACCATCCAACGAATAATGGTCTTACCTGCTTCGTGCACGTACCTTGTAACTCTGATTGCGCCAACAGGATCAAATAACGGTATCGACTGCTCTGGGTTCTGAAAAACACGATATGATTGATTTGAGTACGGGAGTATTACAGGCTACGGATGCGTTTCCGTCGGAATTTCCAATAGCAGCCTTCCAAAAAAACCTGATTACTTGGTTTTCCAAAGAAAAGCGAGATCTGCCGTGGCGCAACAACGTGCCACCCTATCAGGTTTGGATTTCGGAAATCATGCTGCAGCAAACGCGAGTGGACCAGGTCATTCCGTACTATGAGCGTTTTCTCGATCATTTTCCAACCGTAGCGCTTTTAGCCCAAGCGAACCTAGATGATGTACTCCGGATTTGGGAAGGTCTGGGCTACTACAGTAGAGCGCGCAACCTACACCGTGGGGCCGCCGACGTAATGAACCTGCACAACGGAGAAATCCCTGATTCCTACGCACAACTGCTTACGATATCTGGAATTGGTCCGTACACGGCTGCAGCTATCTCTTCGATCGTATTTGGTGAAGCTCAGGCCGTTGTGGACGGAAATGTAATCCGGGTACTCACCCGTTTGTTTGGTTTTGCCGATGTGGTATCGACAAGTGCGAGTAAGAAATGGCTCTCTGTTGCCGCCAATACGCTCTTGGATCCAAATGCGCCTGGTCCTTTTAACGAGGCCATGATGGAACTTGGCGCGCTGGTCTGCACGCCTCGAAAGCCCAAATGCGGTACGTGTCCTGTGGCCAAGTATTGTCGAGCACAAAAAACCGAAACGCAGCTACAGTTTCCTGTCAAAAAACCAAAAAAGAAAACGCCTCATCTTAACATTGCGGTAGGCGTTATTCAGGATGATCGCGGTCACATCTTAATTCAAAAACGACCCGTCACGGCCATGCTGGGAGGTCTTTGGGAATTCCCGGGAGGGAAACAGGAGCGAGAAGAACCAATTGAAGTGACATGCTGGCGAGAAATTGTTGAGGAAACAGGCCTTCAGGTTAACGTGGGGGCAAAGATTGCATCTATTGACCATGCCTATTCCCACTTCAAAATCACATTGCATGCCTTCTATTGCGACCCTGGTGAGCCAATCAAGATCGAAAGCTCCCTCGAAACGAAATGGGTCGCGAGAGAGGAACTAGTCGATTATGCTTTCCCGAGAGCGAATCGGAGACTACTCGAGATCATGTCCGGTGATTCGGACGGAACTCGAATGGACTGAAGTGATTAGCACGGTATTCTGAACAAGTGAAAAATGGATTCTGAACTTCTATTCTGGCTGGTCCTTGTTGTCGTCTATCTTTTGCAGGCTCTTACCAGCAAGAAAAAGAAACAACAACAGCAGCAGCAACAGCTGCCCAATTCCGAAAGCGATTTGCTTATCGGCCAGGAGAGCGAAGCCCCGCTAGACGATGCGCTGTCTGAAATCTCCAAGATCCTTCAGAAAACGACGGCACAAGACTGGCCTCCGCTTCCCCACGAGCTGCCTGAGGCTGAAGTAAGCACCAAAATTCCGGAAGTTAAGAAGCTTAAACCCTTGAGATCCCGGCGCCCCGTACCGCCTTCTAAGTTTTACGATGAGCCGTTCGAAAACAAAGGTCTAGAGACTTTTCACGCGCCTGAAATTAGTCGAGAGCCTGAAGCTAGCAAACCGCAGGAGTCTACCCGCCCGGTGTACACCCTAGCAGGGATCGTTCGCAAGGACACACATAGCCATAACAAACTTCAGGAAGCCATTATACTGGCAGATGTATTAGGCCCTCCGAAAGGTAAGAGACGCTCTTCCTAGAGCGCATCTATCGTGTCGAAATCTGTTGGGTTGTCACCACCTTTCTTAAACATTTTGGCGCCAATCCCGCCTCCAATAGCTCCGAAAACAGAAGAAAAGACCAATCCTATTCCGATCCCTAGAACATACTCGCCTATCCCTTTCTCGGCATTCATCTGAGATTCGATCCCTTCAATTTGCTCGGGCGGCATTGAGTCACCCCATGTATTCAGGATGAACTCGTTGATGGCCGTCTCGTGATTGATACCCGCTTTGATGAGAATCAGGTTCAAAACAAAAGAAATCACTACGGCAACGATTCCTACCATGACCCCAATGGTCGCGCCTGTGCCCGACGGAATCGTGAGTTCATGCGTATCGGTATAATGCCAGACCGCAACCAGCGCTCCGATAATGATTCCCATGCAGCAGAGTAAGTTAAGAAATCCTAAATAGGACGTGCTAAGTATTCCGGCGACAATCCCGCCAAGAATAATGGATTGCTGTTTATCGGGCATGGAGACGGGGTATTGGTGGAACAGGAATGATCGATAACAAGATACGGCTTGGACAGTTATCCAGAAATAGGGGTTTCCTCCCTGAATAGTGATGCGCCAATCGCACCGCCAATTCCCCCAAACAACGCATTAACAGGGATCTGGAACAAAAATCGTCCTAAATGCCCGGGGCCACCATCAACCGTCAACGATGGAGCATCCCCCGCAATACTAAAAACGCCCTCAATCAACCCTAACAAAAAGGTATACCCAAACTGGGGAATGGGGTCCAGAGCGGCGTCCGGAAAACTGAAAAGAAACGAGACCACCACATTAGCGAGAAAGATGACGATTGCTGAAAAAACGCCTACATAAATGCCAATTCGCATAGCATGGGTCACTTCAATTTTCAGATCCTGCATGCGTGCTGTCAATACAACACCCTGAATTCCTCCGACTACTAATCCGAGACAGCACAGAAAGTTAGCGTAACGAATGGGGTAAATAGAAAACACCATCACGACAGCGACTCCTAAGAATACTGGCCAAATCTTGCTCATGGCGTAGACTCCTTGTGCTGGGATCCCGAGGTCCGTTTCTGTGAAACCATATCAGCAATAGCTGCTACCAGAAAATAACCGGCAGCAACTCCCATGATGCCTCCTGTTACCATTCGACTACCCACTGAATTCTGCCAAATACCCACAACATCCCCGCCCCAATCCACAACGGCAGGAAGGACAGCAAGTCCAAGCATCCAGGGCGCAGATCGCACTGAGAAAGGCCAGGCGCCACGAAACGTTCTGAATAGCAATGCTGCGATTGGGAATCCTAGATAGGTAGCATAACAACGATGACAAACAGCCAACGACACACCGTCGATATGCGGTGAGCGAGAAGGCAGTTGATGACAAACGATGGAGAAAGCATCCATCAAAATAGACCTGCCAGATTCCGCAACAAAAGGAGGAAGACTCGCCAATAAAACAAGGAAAGACGTCGATGCAAACGCTACTATCGATCCCCGCTGAATATCAATCGGCTTCATCAAGGAATAAACGGGGTTTAGCACAATGAAGGAAAGGCATGCAATGACAGTCTCTTGAAGTGATAAAAAAGACACCCAATACATTTTAGAAGCAGTCGACCGCTAATTAACCCGATCCGAACATAATTCCTAGTCCGATTCGCATTTGCAACTGATCAACGTACGCCCTCTATACCCTCAGCACGACGACGCACAGGTAGGTGTTCATCGAAATTTAATCCCTCAGCGCCTAGAATCAAGGATTCTTATGTGCTTGAAGTGGAACAGAGTTACCAAACACACGGTTCTACCATTCTGCAATGCGGGTTTTTGGCCATCTGATGGAAGAAAGACCCGGATTTGCCACCAACTTTGATTTTTCGTTAGCACTCACCCACTTCGAGTGCTAAAACAGCTTTCTATAATTCAATAAAGAAAAACGAGGCAGCAACATATGGCTAGCATCAAACCCTTGGGTGATCGCGTGGTCCTAAAACCACAACCCGCCGAAGAAAAGACGGCCAGTGGCCTATTCATTCCAGATACGGCTAAAGAAAAGCCCCAGCGTGGTACAGTAGTAGCCGTTGGTCCTGGTAAAGTAGAAAACGGTACTAAAGTCGACATGACCGTTAGTGCAGGCGATGTAGTCCTTTACGGGAAATACTCCGGCACTGAAATCACGATGGACAAAGAGGATCTCCTCATCATGAGAGAATCCGACATTCTCGGCATCGTAAACGACTAATCACTGTCCCACTGACAACTCATCGTTTTACAACGATAACCCAAACTGAATAACATGGCTAAGCAGATTGTTTTTGACATCGATGCCCGGTCCGCCCTCAAAAAAGGCGTTGACAAACTGGCAGATACGGTGAAAGTGACCTTGGGTCCAAAAGGACGTAACGTCATTATTGAAAAGAAATTTGGTGCTCCGACCGTAACGAAAGACGGTGTAACGGTTGCCAAAGAAATTGAACTCGAAGATCGCATTGAGAATGTCGGCGCGCAGATGGTCAAGGAAGTTGCTTCCAAAACCAGTGATGTAGCCGGTGACGGTACGACCACAGCTACTGTTCTTGCCCAGGCCATCATGACCACGGGACTCAAGAATGTCACAGCTGGTGCCAATCCAATGGACCTCAAGCGTGGAATTGACAAAGCAGTGACCTCGATTGTTGCCGGACTTCAGGGCATCAGCCAGAGCGTATCGGACGACAAAGACAAGATTGCTCAGGTCGCTACGATTTCGGCCAACAACGATCCTGAAATTGGAACCGACATTGCTGACGCGTTCGAGCGTGTCGGTAAAGAAGGTGTGATCACCGTCGAAGAAGCGAAAGGCATGGAAACCACTCTTGATGTGGTTGAAGGAATGCAGTTCGATCGCGGATATCTTTCACCGTACTTCGTTACGGATGCTGACAATATGGAAGCCGTGATGGAAGACCCTTTCATCCTGATCCACGACAAGAAGATCAGCGCAATGAAAGACCTTCTCCCAGTCCTCGAGAAAGTAGCCCAGATGGGACGTCCTCTCGTAATCATTGCTGAAGATGTTGAAGGCGAAGCACTCGCAACGCTTGTTGTGAACAAGCTACGCGGCACATTGAAAATCGCTGCCGTAAAAGCTCCTGGATTCGGTGATCGTCGCAAGGCTATGCTAGAAGACATCGCAATTCTAACCGGCGGTACGGTTATTTCTGAGGAAAAAGGATACAAACTGGAAAATGCCGGTTTGGAATACTTGGGTCAGTCCAAACGCGTAGTGATGGACAAAGACAACACAACTGTTGTTGACGGTGCTGGCGAAGCTGATCAGATCAAAGCCCGTACGGCTCAGATCAAACAGCAGATTGAAGGCACAACGAGCGATTACGATCGTGAAAAACTTCAGGAACGTCTTGCTAAGCTTTCTGGTGGTGTCGCTGTACTTCGTATTGGTGCTGCAACCGAGCCTGAGATGAAAGAGAAAAAAGCACGCGTTGAAGATGCATTGCACGCTACCCGCGCTGCAATCGAAGAAGGTATCGTCCCTGGTGGCGGTGTTGCCTTCCTTCGCGTCCTTGACTCACTTGAAAACGTAGAAACCAGCAATGAGGATCAGGCTATCGGAGTTGCTATCGTGCGTCGTGCTCTTGAAGAGCCGCTTCGTCAAATTTCTGCCAATGCGGGCCTCGAAGGCTCAATCGTCGTGCAGAAAGTTATTGAAGGCAAAGGAGACTTTGGTTTTAATGCACTGAACGAGACATACGGTTCAATGATCGAAGCCGGAATTCTTGACCCAACAAAGGTCACGCGTACGGCTCTCGAGAATGCCGCATCCGTTTCCGGTCTTCTATTGACTACCGAATCCGTTATCGCCGACAAACCAGAACCAGAAGGACCACCAGCAATGGGCGGCGCTCCTGATATGGGTGGCATGGGCGGAATGGGTGGTTTCTAGATTGATTGCTGATTCGCTCAGCACATCTAAAAGCACTTGCTTTAAAGGGGGGGCGGCCGAAGGCCGCCCCCCCTTTTTTTGTCTTTTCCACGTACTTTGTCCTCTCAAACGCGCAGACGTCATCATTCCACATCCATCACCGATTAACCAGACTAAAAATCGATCCCCTTTCTTACCATATTGCACTGGGCTCCAATCTGGATGACCGTATGGCCAATCTCCAGTATGCGGTAGAACAACTGGGCTGCCTGCCCGGTGGAAGTATAAATAGCGTTTCTCCCGTTTACGAAAGTGCAGCACACGTTATGCCCGGTGCGCCTCCCCAACCGGCCTACCTGAACGCTGTCCTACACATTCAAACGTCACTGCAACCCCGTGCGTTATTAAGAAGGTGTCTGAACATTGAATCGGCAAGGGGACGCAATAGGAAGCTTGAGCAGCGTTGGCAGGCTAGAACCTTAGATATTGATCTATTGTGCTGTTCTAACACCCAAATAGACGGATCGGACCTCACACTGCCTCATCCAAGAATCGCTGAGCGGTTGTTTGTCCTACTCCCTTTATCAGAAATCGACATGGATCTGCATATTCCACCTCCCTTTGACCGCAACGTTCGGTATCTTCTTGAACACTGCCCTGACCAAAGTAGCATTAAACGCTCAGCCCATATTCTGAAGGTACCCTAATCCCGATGAGCCTGTTTGACGAAGCCCCAAAGTCCACTGAGCCGAAGGAAGTCCCGGTAGACCCACCTGTAGGCTTGCCAGATCATCTTCAATACATCGTTATTGAAGGCGTGATCGGGGCCGGAAAGACGACATTGGCTCGGGTATTGGCAGAGGCATCCAATGCCCGTTTAACGCTCGAGCAATTTGACGAAAACCCATTCCTTGAGCGGTTTTACTCAGACCGAGACCGATGGGCGTTTCAGACCCAGCTTAGTTTTTTAGCCAGTCGATTCCGGCAGCAGCAAAATCTCGGTGACGGAGATCTATTCCACAAACATGCCATATCAGATTACACGTTTGATAAAGACCGCATTTTTGCTCGGCTGAATCTCAAGGGCGACGAACTTGCTCTCTATGAAACGATGTTCAACATCATGCAACCGACGACTCCGGTGCCTGACCTGATCGTTTATTTGCAGGTCTCCACCGACCGGCTCATGTCTAATATTCAGCGCAGAGGCCGGACCTATGAAAAAGACATGGACAGAGCCTACATCGAAAGTCTGGGCCAGGCGTACAATCAGTACTTCTTCCATTACAACCAAAGTCCGCTCCTGATTGTAAATGCGACGAACATTGACTTCGTTGCGAACCCTGAGGATTTAAAAGAACTCGAGAGACAAATCTCAGGTCTTCGCCATCCGGGTACGACTTATTTCAATCCTTCTCCTTCGCGCACCCCCCTACTCTGACCTATGATGTTGAAGTGGCTTTTTCTGGTAATTCTGGTCTGGTATGCCTTTCGTTCCGCAGGTAATCTCATCCGCGAATTAGCTGGTGGACAATCTCGCGAGAGCGTACCTCCACCGCCTAGAAATAAAGTGCACGTTCCCCGACCCAAAGCAGCCGATAAGTCTGCTGTTGAGTCGTCCTCCCTGGATGTAGAAGATGCGCGTTTCGAAGACCTCTAGTAAGGTCCGCCTACTAGACTACGCAAGTAGCTCGCCCATGAATCGCTCACCCAGCGACTTGGCTTCCTCGGCCGTTTGAGCTTCCGCATAGACCCGAATGATGGGTTCTGTATTCGATTTCCGCATGTGCACCCATCCAGCGTCGAAATCGATTTTTACGCCATCAATGGTTGAAATGCGCTCTGATGCATATTTAGCCGCCATTTTCTGGAGTAAATCATCTGGATTCAGGCTACCAATATCTGTTTTCATCTTAACGATTTCCAGATTAGGTAGCTCATGAATGAGCTCTGAAAGGCGTTTCCCAGTCTGAACGAGATGCTGAAGGATTAAGGCCGTGCCAATGAGAGCATCGCGACCATAATGCAACTGAGGCAGAATGACGCCGCCATTCCCTTCACCTCCAATGGCCGCATTACAGGCTTTCATTTTTTCAACCACATTAATCTCTCCCACTGCTGAGCGATACACCTCCTGTCCATACTTGGCCGCCACTAATTCGATGGCACGCGATGAGGAAAGATTGGTTGCAAACGGCCCGCTGTGATACTGCCACCAAAAATCCGCAGCCAACACCTGAGTTAATTCTTCGCTCACATAGACCCCGCCATCAGCAATGAGAGCTAGCCGGTCAGCGTCCGGATCTACAACAATTCCAAGATCCGCTCCCGTCTGCTTAACCAGGTCGCATATTTCAGTCAGGTTTTCGGGGAGGGGTTCAGCAGGGTGGGCGAATAAGCCTGTTGGCTCGCAGTGAAGCTCAACAATATTTTGTGACTCAACACCCAGTTTTTCTAGCAAACGAGGGATGGCTATCCCCCCAACCGAGTTCACGGCGTCAACCACTACTTTAAACGAGCCTTTCTTGATCTGCTCGGGATGAATCTCTGCAAGACCGATCACTTCCTCGATATGATAATCTAGGTAGTCTCGCACACTAGACACCCCTCGTTTCTCGTAAGTGGCCCAGGTCCGCTCTGCGGCTTCTGCATGATCTATTAGCCATGACGCATCCGTGGGCGATAGAAATTCCCCTTTGCTGTTCAACAGCTTCAATGCATTCCACTCCGCGGGATTATGGGAAGCAGAAAGAACAATTCCACCCGAGGCTTTCTCCAAAAGGACTGCCATTTCCACAGTAGGCGTAGTCGCAAGACCTGCATCAACTACAGAAATGCCTTGGGAAAGCAGCGTAGAAATAACGAGATCTGAACATATCGGACCCGTAACCCGGGCGTCACGGCCCACAATAACGGTTCGAGCTTCATGACCTGATTTCAGGATCCAGTCTCCATAGGCAGATGCGTATTTAACTATGACAGCAGGATCCAAACCCCGGCCAAATATCCCTCTAATTCCCGAGATTGATACGACTAAAGTAGATGGTTGAGTAGATGACATGTATGCTCAGATCGTTAAAGGGAACGCCCTAGTTCAGAGTGTGAGGGAAAGTAAGAAACAGGTACCGTATCCTTTTATGGATTTCACCCGTATCCGTATTTTTAACACTCACGAGAAACACTACTATGGGACTTCTTTGGATGGTACTCGTTGGCTTTGCCGCCGGCGCGCTCGCTAAATATATAATGCCCGGAAAAGAGGGCGGTGGCTTCCTGATGACCACCTTGCTAGGAATTGCTGGCGCTGTAGTCGGTGGATTTGTTGGCGGCCTGCTGGGAATCTATACGGATAGCTTAATAGGAGATTTAATCAGTGCTGTCGTAGGTGCTTTGATCCTGCTATTTCTCTGGAATAAGTTCAAGAAATAAGCGCGTTGATGTCATCAGTTCGGTCTGATCTCATCACATTTGAAGGAATACTAACTGGGGGCTCATCTTTGATGAGCCCCCAGTTTCAGTTTTGCGCAATTCGCTACTTAAGGAAATAGACAGCCGTCACGCTGGTCCGAATCTCAATCTGGCCACTAGCATACGCATCAGGCTCCGGTGCGCCCTTAGCCGATGCCATATCAAAGGATGCTTCCAATCTCATTACAGGACGGGGGACAGAAACACCGTGTTCATTGAGCGTTACTATCCCTCCAATTTCCTTTCCTAGAGCAGTAGCCATCGTTTCAGCCTTGGCTTTGGCTCGTAAAACGGCCAAACGCAAGACTTCCAATTCAAGATCAGCTCGGTCATCGAGTCCGTACTGAATGCTGTTCATCCGGTTGGCACCATTCGTCACAATCGAGGCAATCAGATCAGGTAACTCATCTAGGTTCCGAATGGTAACGGTTAGGTTTCGAGTGGCCTCCCAGCCTGTCTCATTGTACGTCCGACGATCAGGATCGTACTCTCGCATGGGATTGATCTGGAGGTTTTGCATCTGGATATCCATCTCCTCCACACCCATAGCTCGGACCGCGTTCAGCGCATTGGCCGATGCCGATGCGTTGTTTTCTCGAGCTGTTTCAGGATTATCAGCTCGCTCGACCACGGCAAACTGCACGGTAGCCATGTCTGGAGCAGTCGAAATGACTCCCTCCCCAGATACGGTCACCTGACTCGGATGCTGAGCATGCCCATCTTGGGCCTGGACAGGAGAAACGAGAAACAGAACTATGGCCACAACAGGGGCCATTACTGTATTAAATTGACGTCTACGCATCGAATAATCCTCTTAAAAACGTATAGATAGGAATTGGAATGCCAGATTAATATCTGGTACACCATTCAATACAAGATGCGTTCCAATTTGGTCTGCCCGCTAAAACATCTCGAGCATTTGACGTAGATCAGGGATACAATCTGTCCAATGTCCGCGCAAATGGAATCGTTTCACGAAGATGGTGAATACCACAAATCCAGGTAACTGTACGCTCCAACCCTAATCCATACCCTGCGTGTTGTACGGAGCCATAGCGGCGCAGATCGAAATACCACTTAAATGCTTCTTCAGGAAGTCCATGCTTTTTAACCTGATCCTGCAAAAACCCAAGATCATCAGCGCGTTCGCCACCACCCACGATTTCACCATATCCCTCAGGAGCCAACACATCCATACCTAAGGCCAGGCGATCGTCTTCTGGGTCTCGTTTCATATAGAACGCTTTGAATCCGTGTGGGAAGCGATGAACGATAATGGGGCGGTCGTAATGCCAAGTAATGAGCGTCTCGTCGCTTCCGCCAAAGTCATTCCCCCATTCAAATTCTTGGGCTGACTTGAGCCACTTAGGAAGGTTACGAAGCTCTTCCTCAATCTCAGACTGACGACGCTGTATTTCACCTTCCCGAACATCAATCTTTCGTTTCTGCCATTTCTTAGCCTGACCATACGTAGCCTTCCCTTCCGCGGATTCCGTAGTCAGTGCTGTCGCCTCCGACTTCAATGACTCAATTTTGTCTTCGACCATTTTACGGGTCTTCTCACTGTGTAGAATCTCGACGGCCTCATCGTAGGAAACGCGAGGGTAATCGCTCAAGCTGCGTTTCAGCGGTTCGAGATCACGGTCTAGCACTTCGAGCTCCGCCTGGCAGTTAGCTAACGCATCACTGACAATCCGGCTTAGCATCTCTTCTGCCAGCTGCATGGTCATCTCCAGATCGTAAAACGCCATTTCAGGCTCAATCATCCAGAATTCCGTCAAATGCCGGCGAGTTTTGGATTTTTCTGCCCTGAATGTGGGGCCGAACGTGTAGATTTTCCCAAAAGCCATGGCCATGGCTTCACCGTGTAACTGCCCACTCTGGGTCAGATAGGCACTTCGACCGAAGTATTCCATTTCGAACAAGGTCGAGGTCCCCTCAACGGCCGTTCCCGTCAAAATTGGAGCATCCATCTGCAGGAATCCTCGTTCCTGAAAAAAGTTATGGATAGACATGATGACACTATTCCGAATGCGCAGAATCGCCCACTGCCTCCGGCTTCTAAGCCACAGATGTCTATGATTCATCAAGAAGTCCACGCCGTGCTCTTTTGGCGTAATCGGATACTCCTCGGCCTGATGAATAAGATTCATCTCCGTAACCTGAACCTCATACCCTCCAACCTGCTTCTCATCGGCTCTTACAAGGCCTTTAAGCTCAATGCTGCTTTCCTGCGTCGCCGATTCTGCGGCTTGCCAAGATGACTCGTCCACCTCTCCCTGATTTACAACACACTGGCTTAGACCAGTACCATCTCTCATCACAAGAAAATGAAGCCCTTTCGAGCTGCGCTTATTGTACAACCAACCGCGAAGCGTTACGGATTGACCTTCGTGGTTCTTTAGGGCGCTAATATCGACGTGATCAGGAGTCATGGAATCACTATTACGTTAAGACGTGCTTTTTCGGACGATCCCGAGAAAATACGGCAATGGAATGAAACGATGTGGGTCCGGCCACCCTTAGGTGGCCGGACCCACAAAAGAATCCGTGAATTGAATGAGGTAAAGGCCTAAAAACCCTACTTCAATAGCTCCTGTCTCCAATTCGAAAGCTTGCGCTCACCCGTTACGGTGGAATGAATTAATTCGAACATACCGAATTCATCTGCATCAGCGAATATGAACTGAGCTTGTCCTTCACCTGGGATATTGTTGTATTCCCACACTTCATACGGTACGTAGCCCGTGTCAAACATGTGTGGATCAATGGCAGTAGGTGCACCAAACTTGACCAGCGTGCGACCTCTGTCCGTCTTCCAACCTTCGCTGAAGCTGTTGGTATACCGGTCATTAGCGTACTGAACCAGGGCATAAAACTGCTCCTGAAACTCATTGATGGGAGTATTCGGATCCGGATCACGAACATTCCAAAAGGTCATGAAATAGCGTCGGCGTTCATCTAAATCCCGAATGCTCTTTAAGCGTCGGCGTTCAGTATCAGAAGCAATGATATCAACATGTTCAACCATGCGATCAATTTCTTCTTCTGTCATCCTAGCATATTGACTACGCTCAAAAGACTCCTCTGGCGAAACGACCAGTGTTTCTCGTTCCACATCCGGATTATAGACAAAAAACTTCCTAGACTGCTCGGCAACCGCTTCGTTATTGTCATCCAGAATGGCAATACGCAGAAAGTAAGATCCACTTGGAAGGCTCTTAACATTAAAGGTGCCGACTAACACATCAGGTGACCTGAGTGTCCTTTGGGCCCGCTTCTGATAGGCTGCCAGTGGTTGAGGCAAATTGGCATCTGCGATGTAGGTAAAAGCCGTGTACTTACCTGAAGCTGAAATATCCCCAACAAGATTGTAGACTTCGGCATAATAGAAAAGCGTATTCAAGCCGCTTCCGAATAGCTGATTCGCATTAGGTCGAATCACCATTCCGTTCTTGTAGAAGGCATCTTCCCTATCTGAACTTTGCTGAATCGAACTGGCCAGCGTCACGTCGGACACATACACTAGGTCATTTTGACCAAAGTCAGGTACCAGCATATCCTTTTTCATGCTGACACCAGGTTTTCCTAGTTCTAGCTGCTCGGGAATACCGACCTGCAATTCATACTCTCCTGGAGGCACTGCTGCGCGTACCTGGTGCACGAAGTGCTGACCTTCGCTTAAACCGGTTGTGTCTGCAATGACAAAGCTGAGGTTCAGCTGGTCCGTCCAGACTGGATCACTGGGAGTACCTTCTAGAGATACCTGCGTGGACCGCATGATCGCTAAGTCTACCGGCAAAGACGCAAGGTAGCCCTGTTCGTGAGTCACGTAAGAGAGCGTTGCAGCCTCAAATGCGAGGTACAATTCAACTAGCGTGGTACCCGTTTCAAATGCAAACGAGGCATGATCTACATCAACCTGTACAGGTACGGCTTGTACCGGTGCAGTTGTTACAGCCACAGCTTCTTCAGCAGAAGCATCTTGAGCAACGGCTAAAGTGGGTACAAGTGAGCCTGCCAAAAGCAGGACGAAAACAAAACGGTATAATATTTTTTGCATCAGGTCTTGGCGAGCTTTGTTAAAGATGGATACGAGTCCATCATCGGCGATCCCCTCGAGACGCTCATTCTTTAATGAGTCGACTAAGTATACACCGGACCATTCTACTTCTATAATCTACACAGACCATTTTCCAACCGAGAGGTTTCCGCATTCAACTGTATGATTGTACGGCCGAATGGTTTGAGTCAACCCAGAAGGATCCAAAATAGCCAAGTTACCATCGAAATCCCGATGCAAAAGTCCATCATGACTACGTGCTTCGGAGTCCATTCAGCGTGTCTAACCAGAATCCAGACCAAACCGATAAGACCCATCACATCAATCAGTACCAGGTGCCATGAAATGCCGGCAGAAATAAGCATCAAAGTAATGAGACCAACAAGCGGTACGGCCAACCTGAGATACACGGTGATACCCTTTTGAATGGCTTTTCTTTTCTGAGTAGCCTCCCCTTTTGCAACGTCACCAGGAGCATCCACCCAATCAGCGACTAAGAGGTTAGGTATGAGATAAAGGACTCGGTAGGTCGCTAAAAGTCCCAGGAGTTTCGGGGAAATGTCTCCATAGAGAGGAATGACAACCACTCCTCCAACCCAGCAAGTCAGAATCAGGAGGTTTTTTACAAGGGGTATGTCCTTGAGTCGACGTCCCCCAGCACGTTGTGGGACGCTGTAGAGCACCCCTAAAGCTCCGATGACTGCTCCGTATGCAAGAATAGGAAGGGGGAGTTGCAACGCAGCCACTATCCCGCAGACTATGGCGATTGCAGAAGACCCGAACAAATAGGCCCGATGAGTTTCGTACCATTGTAGTCTCTCTGGGGCGTTTCGCACATCCTCGTTAGACCGTAAAAAGGCGCGATCCACGTGGTAAATCAACAGAACGCCGCTGCATGCCAGCAGCAGGTACCATGCACTGAGTTTCTGCCCAGCGAGAGCATGCGTACCCAATAATAATGCAGATGCTACCGCGACAATGTGCAAATTGCTATACCAGAACCAGGAGAGCATTCTGGATTGCATCGCGTCTGCCTATTTGATCAAAGTCATCGTTCGGGTAGACACAAATGTTTTCGCAGACGTGTGTGCAACAACGCGATAGATATAAATTCCAGACGGTAGCGAGCTCGCATCTATGGAAATGGACTGATCCGGACCTGCACCAAATGTTTGTGCAGGGATGGATATCATATTTCTGCCGAGTAAATCAAGCACATCTACTTTTACCTCTGCCTGAGAAGGAAGGTCAAACTGAATATTAGTGCTTGGATTGAACGGATTCGGGAAATTACCATCCAAAACGAATTCCTTCGGCTGTTCAGACTCATAATCGATGTCCGTGACAGTCACAGGAATCCGCGGAGTCCCGTCTGCACTTATTCCAAACAATACAAGGTCATCAAGCCCTGTACCACCGGACTGACCGGCTAGAATCATGGTCATGCTGTCTCCAGCATCACTAGAAAGATCAATCTGATATTCTCCTAGCGTTGCACCACTAATACCACTGTTTTTTACTCTAAAAACGGCCGATTCCGACGGTAAAGTCTGAACGGACGTCACAGATTCAAACGTGACACCCGACGCGTACCCAACAAGGGGTAGGTGATCAGAAGTGGTTGAGATCGTTCCTATGTCCAATACACCACTCGCACCTGAGGCATGAACGAATCGAGCATCAATGAGAGCCGGATCAGAGGACGCCGAAGAACCGGAGAACGAAATCAATCGAGTACTTGCTGGAGAACCGCCGACACCACTCAGGACAGCAACTACTTGGTCGCCTTGGCTCCACCCTGGTGTGTAGCTAGCAAACGCGCTAGCCGCACTCACGCTCGGAGATTCTGCGACGGCAACGGTTACGCCGCCGGCTGGCAAGGCTAAGTATGCTGTCCCCGCTCGAGCACTCAATCCTGTTGCGACTAAGCTTCCACCGTAGTAAACATCAACAGCCGAGGGAATACCACTGCCGCCAGAGTTGATGAATTGAACGGAAAAGGTGAGAGCTGGCAAAACCGTAATAGAGACAACACCCATTGCAGAGTCATCCGTACCGTCATTGGCTACATATCCAAACGAGTCGGTCCCTACGAAACCAGCATTGGCTTGATAGGAAGCCGAGCTACCGGAAACAGTAACGGTCCCGAAGGCCGGAGCGGCTGCTATCGAAAAAGTGAGCGCGTCTCCATCCACATCTGAACCTAAAAATTGAACAGCCGCTGCTGCATCATTCGTCGTTGAAACGGATACGTTCTCGACGGAAGGAGCATCATTTACTGATGTGACCGTCAGCGTTACTGTGGCCGGAGCTGAGGTAGCATTTTGATCGGACGCTGAATAGGTAAAGGAGTCAGTCCCATTATAATTAGCTTCGGGCGTATAGACAGCTTGAGCCCCTGTTACAACAACCGAGCCATTAGAAGCATCACTGACCAAAGCATATGTGACCGGATCTCCTTCACTATCTGTAGCTATCAAAACAACAGATATCATGGTGTCTTCGGCACCACTTCCCGTAAGATCAGTTGCGACCGGTGCATCATTGACACCGCTTACAGTGACCGTAACGGTTGCAGGATCAGAATCCACCGTACCATCATTAGCAACAAAGGTGAACGAATCAGCACCCGAATAATTTGCACCGGGCGTGTATGTTGCTGTAGTTCCTACCAAGCTAACCGTCCCGTTGGAAGGCTGGGATGCAATTGAAAACGTTAATGCATCTCCGTCAACATCTGAACCAGCTAGCGTAGCTGCTCCGGGAGTGTCTTCAGCAACGGCAATACTTTGTGCCACGGCCACCGGCGCATCGTTGACTGCAGTCACTGTTACCGAAACGGTAGCAGAA